>OFGE01001403.1_pt1 | contig 21235 bp, 14 predicted proteins | sample 1521681 | NCBI WGS metagenome assembly OFGE01 (sample SAMEA3504093, study PRJEB24116) | mouse gut metagenome | biome: mouse gut; feature: mouse-associated habitat; material: faeces | place: Denmark | collected 2011
TCCTCGAACTCACCGCGGTATTTGGCGCCTGCCACCAGTGCCCCCATATCCAGGGCAAAGACTTTCTTTTCCTTCAGTCCTTCCGGCACATCTCCCCGGACAATCCGCTGAGCAAGCCCTTCCACAACCGCCGTCTTACCCACACCGGGTTCTCCGATCAGCACCGGATTGTTCTTGGTCTTCCGGGACAGAATCCGGATGACGTTTCGGATCTCTGCATCTCTGCCGATGACCGGGTCCAGCTTCTGCTCTCTGGCACGCTCCACCAGGTCATAGCCGTATTTATTCAGCGTATCGTAAGTCGCCTCCGGGTTGTCGCTGGTCACCCGCTGATTGCCGCGAACCGTGGAAAGAGCCTGCAAAAAGCGGTCTCTTGTGATGCCGCTTTTCCGGAAGAGTTCCTTGAGGGAAGGACTTGGATTGTCCAGCAGAGACAAGAACAAATGTTCTACCGAAACATACTCGTCCCCCATCCTCTTTGCCTCGTCTTCTGCGCTGACCAGCGCCCGGTTTAAATACTGCCCGATATAGGGCTTTCCCCCGGACACCTTGACCCTTTTATTCAGCGCCTCCTCCACGCTCTCTATCCATAATGTGACATCTATCTCCATCTTGGCGATCAGTCTGGCAATCAGACTTTCCTCCTGCGTCAGAAGGCTGTACAAAAGATGCTCCTGCTCGATCTCCTGATTCCCGTATTCCAGCGCCGTCTTCTCCAGATCATTCACTGCCTGAATGGATTTCTGCGTAAATTTCTGAAAATTCATATGCCATCCTCCTCTCAACTGCTGCATATAGAACTGTTCGGTTTCCTGTTCATTCCTTGATCCGAAATCTTATTTGTTCTATAGTGACTATAACATTACTTGTTAGCAGTGTCAAGGGTTGAGTGCTAATTTTTTGTGAAGAATCTGTGAAGCCATGATTTTACGATTCTTTCTTAACTTTGGATATTTCATCTCTGCCAATATTTCAGATTTTGCCATAAATTAAATGTTTCGGTAAAACTGATCCTATCGTCGTATCCAAACATAGGAAAGAACCATATTTATATGGTATACCTTTTTTGCATTAAAACTTTAGGATTCAATTCGATAAACCTTTTCTTTCTAAAAATTCAAATAAATGTATACCCATATTTTGCATTAAACTCTAAATCAAACAGTTTTTTCCATAATAAAATATAATTTCTGTACAAATGCAGGATGCACTACAAAACATAGTTCATATTTCGCCATAATCATCTTCTCGATGCTAAAAAAATATAAATATTTTTTTATTTGTGATTGCTTTTTTGCACCTTTCAATTTATAATGCTATATGGAGGTTTTTATCATGGAGAATTTTACAGTTTTAAACTACCAAGGTAGCAAAAATAATCTTAGTAGTTTTATATATAAAAATATAGAGCCATATATACAAGATGGCAGGGCAATTTTAGATATTTTTTCAGGTTCTGCTGCTGTTAGCAATATGTTTAGAGATAACTATCAAGTCTATGCGAATGATGTCGAATGCTATGCAAGTATAATAGCTGACGCTATTTTAAATCAAGCAGACATAGAATCTGCTTCTAACCTCCTTCATTCACTAGACATAGAATATACTACTACTATTAAAAAACAGGCAAATCCTATTATAAATTTTATAAACCATGAACAGCAGGCATTAGATCATGAAAACTTTGAAGAATTGATTGCTCTTTATAATTCATATCCAACTGTTTGGAACAACCAATATTCCCAAATAACTAAATCTCTATTGACAGTTGATGGCATAAAAAGCACTAAGGATTTTTATCTATTTACAACATATTATGCCACAAACTACTACGGGATAATCCAAGCACTCGATATTGATTGTATCATCAAAGTGATTAATACAAGTTTTACAGAATATAAGACTGCCTTGCTTTCATGCTTGTTTTATGCAATGAAAGAAGCCGTTTTTTCCAAAGATGGTCACATGGCTCAACCACTAAATCCCGAAAAAAATCAAAGTCGTCTTTTTGTTCAACGGAAAAAGAATATTTATGAATTATTCATTAAAAAATTCAAGGAATATATCAGTGTTCCTCTTTCCAAATTTTCTGGAAAGAACATGATCTTTAATTCTAATTTTGAGGAATTATTAGACGAAAAACTTTTTTCTAATGTAGGTTTAGTTTATGCGGATCCGCCATATACGGATATGCAATATTCAAGATATTATCATCTGCTAAATGTAGCTGCCAAATATGAGTATCCCTTGTTAACCGTTACCAAAAATGGTTATACCAAAGGTTTATATACTGAAGGACGCTATCAATCAAAACTAAGTCAACGTGGTTCAGCTAAGCAATCATTAGAAAATTTAATCAGCTACTGTGCGCATGCACATACGAACCTTGCTATTAGTTATGCATATCCTCAAGACAGAGAAATACAAGCCACGGACAGATATACCGTTTCAATTGACGAATTAGTAGAGCTCGCAAAAAAATATTACACAAATGCTCGTGTTAATGTAGTAACGCAAGATTATAATCATGCGAACCATCGAAACAGTGAACAAAAAAAAGTTCTCGAATATTTGATACTATGTGGTGATAAAAATTTGAATCAAGTTAATATTGATTCGCTAAAAAAAACTTTATGCAACCTATTGCCAAGTAAAAATAATTCAATGTATAACTCTCATATGTATTGGTCGCAAAAAGCATTTAATATCTGTGATACATTGATAAATTCTCTGTCAAATAGAGGTGATGTTGTCTTTGATCCATTTCTTGGATCCGGAGTAACAACACTCGAAGCCATTAAAACAGATTTGTCTCGTTGCGCTATTGGTTGTGATATTAACGATATGCCATTATTCATTTCAAAACTTTTATTATCCGTTAATACCATTCCAAATATAAAAAAAGAGCTCGAAAACTTTATATCAGAACTAAACACATTGTTTCACTACTATGAAACCACTTGTCCAATATGTAAAAAAACCGGCACTATTTCAAAAGTAATATTTGACAAACCAGAGAGAACAGGTTCAAAGTTAATAATTAAAACCATCAATTATACATGCAAGTGTACAAAAAGAGGCATTAAGACTGCTGATGAAAGCGACTATGCAAAAATTAATATTACCCCAGTATTAAAAAATATCAGCACTACTACCTTACTCTATAACTCCAAGATAGCAGTAACCGAAAATGATGATATTAAAAACATATTTACGGGACGTAACTTATCCGTACTAGATGAAATATTGAGCATAATTAACAAATATAGTGAAAAGCATCAAACTATTTTAAAATATATCCTGATGTCCATATTGCATCTGTGTAAGATAACTGATAAACATTCAAATTCTCAATGGCCGTTATGGATACCTAAAACCGATTGTGTTGAGAAAAATATTATAGATATTTATACAAAGAAAATCAAAAAATTTTATGAAGTCATACCATTTATGAAAGAAAATTATACCGATTCCGAAATAGTTGAATCATATAGTTCTCTTTCTCCCTGTAAATGCTTATTATTGCAAAAAGGTAGTCAATCAATAACCGAACAGGATATACCAGATAATGGTGTGGATTTAATTGTAACTGACCCTCCCTATTTGGAACAAGTTCTGTATTCCGAATATATGCAGTTATACAAACCATTTTTAAATTTAGATTATAACTTAAAAGATGAAATAATTGTTTCTTCTGCACCTTCCCGCAACAAGAGCAAGGGAGATTATTTTAATTTATTGGAGCAAGTTTTTCATATGTGTTCCCATAAACTGAAACCGAACCATTATTTATGTTTGTATTTTCATGATAGTGATTTAAATGTTTGGAACGAACTAATCACTATCTTGGAAAGAAACTGTTTTAGATTTATCACTCAAATACACATTGATAAGACTGTTACTTTAAAAAATATTATTAGTCCTAAAAAATCGTTAAATGGTGACTCTGTACTTATTTTTTCAAAAGGTGTTGCTCCTATAAAACACAACGCCGAAGAAGACATATCCGAAATCGAACACAATATTATTCGCCAAGCTAAATTTATGGTAAAATCAAATGGTCCGATGTCTACTCCCGAATTATATGACAATGGACTTATGGAAATTTTAATCCAGAACGGCTGGTTATCTAAACTGTCAAATAAACATTCTTCTTTAGTTGATATTTTTGATAAACATCTAACGTGGGATTCTTCTACAGCTAAATGGAAATGACACAAATGCGAGGATTCTCCTCGCATTTGTGCTTATATATCTTGAATTCCATTATAATACTCTCCCGGAAAGTATTTGTTAAGACGTTGCATCAACTGATTTCCATCTACAGTCTCAACCTCAAGATCAAATGCCACCTTTTTACCATCTTTGGTATACCCAGAGGTCGTCACACAAACTGCATAGTCCAATCTTCTTCTCATCCTTTCAGCATATAATCTCTGTATAGGGTCAGAACCAACATTTGAAGCCCAACGTTTACACTGGAAAATATAATGCAACAATCTATCCTGTTGACGTTTAGAGGCAATAATATCAACACCTAAGTCACCTGCCCCTCCCATCTTTATAACATTTTCATACCCTTCTTTTTTCAGTAAACTTTGTACTAAAATTTCAAAATCTGTACCACTTAATGTTGATATATCAATTGCATTCTCATTAGGTTTACTAATATCTTTTCTTTCAACATAATATTGCCCGTCTTTTTCACAATAATTTAATATTAAATTACCAATATCTCTTTGATGGTTTTCATCTTCTAAAATTTGCGCAATCGTTTTGGGATTACCATCACATAACGAATTCACCAACTCGAAGTAAACATCTTCTAATACAAACTTGCCTTTACTGTCCAAAAGTTGTCTAATAAAAATTGGCATTAAATCATATAATTTTGTATATAAATCCGTTGTATCCTCAATATCTAAATATAATTGATTATTATCGATTTGTATGCAGCCCGCATCTACCTTAAAATATTGCTGTAACAGTGTCTTTATTTTCAATATATCTTGTTCACTAGCTAAATATGAATATTTTGACTTTAAGTCATTGCAAACGAGAGTTACGGCACTTGATAATGTCACATATTCTTTTGTTCGAATTAGGTATAAATACACTTTTTTAACAAGTAAAAACTCATAATTTTCGTTACCAATATACCAATATCTATTCTCTTTTGGTAATTTATAAAAAACAACTATCATCTCATTCATAAATGTATTGGTGAACGCTGATTGCTTTCTTATTGTCGGATCTTTTTTTTCAACTCCAATTTGATATGCATACTCGAAACCGTTTTTGCGAGCTAAGTTTACAATTTCTATATAAGTTTTAAAATACTTTGCTTTCCCCAGTTTCATTGTAAGAAACACAAGCCCATCTTCATTTAATACGCTATAAAAATGAGAAAACATATTGTCAATATCCTTATAGTAATTCTCTATATCCCTTTTTTCAATTCTTGACTCTGCATTTGTTAGAACTATTTCTTGTTTCAACATATCTTCTGTTAATGCATATTTAGAATCATAAAACTTTTCCAACCAAATACGATATAATTGATTTCTTTCTAAATATGGAACTTGGTCAGTATATGGAAAATCAGTATAGATAATATCTACTTTCAGATCAGGGTTTTCTTTAATATACTCTGCATAGTCCTTATTGGCAATTATTACAGTTGAATCTGTTGCTCCTATTTGTTTATCGCTATAAACGGACTTGAATTTACAAAAACTTTTATACTTTTCCTCAAAAAGTAGCCAAACATTCATATCCTGTGCCCCATGCCCCACTACATGATATAATATATCGGTGCTGGAACCGTACATAGCAATTCTTGCAAGCGAAATAGAGGCAACCAAAACTTGTTCTAATACATCTTTTTCGTCTGATGGTTCAATTTTATTAATTGCATCTTGTAAAATCAATAAAGCAATTTTATTTCTTTGTGTAAAAATCCTATCATATTTATCCGCGCCTGTTGATGATGTAATATTAATCCTGCTGTTTACAATATATTGATTTCTTGGAAATCTTTCTACATCTACTTTTTCCAGTCTAACTAACTTTTGATAATCTTCATCATCAAATTTTTTGGACTTACCACCACATACTGGACATTTTTCTATAAGTTTTATATTTTTACCATCTATTATTTCCCTATTATTAGATGGATTAAAATATCCTTCTTTGCCTTCTTCAGGATCAAACAAAACTTTGCTTATATAATTTTTGCTACCACAACATGATGTTTCATATAGTTTCATTATCTGCTCATATACATCTTCTTTAACAGCATCAAATAATTCACTTAATTTAAGCATATCAACTTTATTCATCAATACACTTACAGCATTAAATGTATAATTGTCCAATTCTGTAGCATAAATCTTTTTTACTTTTCCCATCGCAGCATATACAAATGAGCCGGAACCCATAAAAGGATCATATATAACATCATCACTATCACTTATTGCTTTTATCACTTTTTCAGCTATAATAGGAGACTTCCTGCCTTTAAAATTAAAAGTCGTCCTCATTTCATTAGGAACTGTATTGGGAACATCTTCAATAGCTGTTTTAATTTTATTTAGTCTACTCTTTATTTTTTCGGGTATCTGTTTTCTCATTTAATTCGACCTCCTTGATTAATTCATATGTCGGTTTACCTAATGCAGATGCCATCTCATCTAATTTCTTTAATGGTGGCGTTTTAAAATTTTCCTCTCTGAAATACGATTTTAAAGCATCTTCGCTGACAAACCCATAAAACAAAGCAGCTTTATCATTCCATGAAAATCGTCCCTCTTGTAAAAAATATTCTTTCAAGTTTTTTATCAATATTTTTCTTGAGTTATTTCTAAGTAATTCAATTTCTGCAAAAATATCACCATCCTTCTGTATCAATGCATACGACCAACATCCTATTTTATCACTTATCTGATCAAGTCTTTTAAGAGAAGGGCATCTGGTTTTACTTTGCCAATGTTTTAGCGAGTCTTCAGTAACATTTAAAAATTCTGCTATCTTTCTATAGGTATTCAGGTTGTGAGCAGTTGCTAATCTATTGATATTATTTATAAATATGTCTAAAGAATCCATTCTGCATCTCCCGTTTCAATCATTTGGTTAATATCTTTCATACCAATACTTGCAGTTAAACGCCTTATCTTTTTAGATTCCCTTTTCTTTTCCTTTAATTTTTTTCTCAAAATTCTAACAATTGCCTTTGGCTGACATGCTACAATACTCTTTATGACAAATGTCTTCTTGTTTACTACTGCCAAAATAATTTTTTCGTCGTTCAAATAGGACTCCAAGACATTATTTGATATATCTTGAAAAGTCCATGTAGGTTTTTTGCTAACCTTATACTCATATGTTCTATCATCTGCATCATAAGCGTCGTGTTTTTTCTGCTCAGAATTTATTCTATGCCCTAAATTGCAAGCAACCAACAACTCCCATAATTTATTGCTGGTCAAAATTCCATTCACCTTAATTTCTTCCTCAATTTCCCTTGCTGTAGTAAAAACTTCTTTTAGTTTTGTATAATATCGTGATTTCCCAGTAGGATTTAATAATTTTATATCGCCTTTATCTAGTAATTTATATGACATGTTGTCAACTATCTTATGTTCACTAATATTCATCATCTTTCTATGATTCTTTATACTTGTTTTTTTTCTTGCCAAATATTTAGCAACCTCTTTTCCAGATACAACATATATTTTTTTCAGCTTTGGAATAGTAGCTCTATCATCTATCACCACAAAATAAACAGAGTTTACTTTATGTAAGTTTTGAATTGTTTCATCGGTGTAATCGTTAAATGTCCATGTATGGTTAGAACTAGATTTCTTATAATGTTTATACTCACAAGTGTTGCCAACTTGATCTATTGCATCAAGCGTATGAGCATGTCCATTTATAATTTTATGTCCCAATTGATAGGCAATGAGCACCTCATAGATCTTACTATTAGTATAAATATCTTCTATATCATTTTTACAAAAAAAATCACTCAATTCTTTTAATTTATTTATTGATTTCTCCAACTTCATATTTAACCACCTCATTATAATAATACACTTTATATTTTAATCTTAGTGACTATCTGTCACTCTTTCAAACGCGTGCAATGACTTTTAGATAATTTGCAAGACGGGAAAGGATATATATTGTAAAAACATACAATCTTTTGCAATCACCATATTAGCGGATCTACTTTGCAGAAAAGATAGGCATTAGAAATATACTTTGGGGGAAAAGCGAACAACCGCAAGAACCATTGGAATATTTACCTTAACGGAATGAACATGTATGCGAAATAAAAAATTCGAATAGCTACACATACAAAAGGACATTTTCAAAGAATGAAAGTGTCCTTTTGTCATTAAAAAGGGCTTTGTCATCTAAACTGTGTAAGTAAATTGTCTGAATATTCTCATTGACTGCTTGATTAATATAACTCGAATTGCCAGAATCCTGTCAAGGCAAGGGTTTTCGCCTTTACAGGATTTTGACAATTCGATAAAATCAGAATTGCAGTCTGGACAATTTACACAGATTATATGACACTCTCTTGCAAGATGGGTGTCTCACAAGGTTCTCTGTTTACTCTTTTATTCTGTTTTTTGTTGCCCTATCAGGATAAATTATAAACTGCCAGCAGAATATGAAGCTTCTGCTGTGACATAGTATTTTTTAGGCATCCTCCCCTTCCTTTCACCTGAATCCCATTTTTACAGTTTGTGCAGCAGTCCCTGGAAGCTTTTCACATTATCTTCAAATTGGGGCAGGAAGTCTTCCCCAGTGTCATAATGGAGATACAGCCCCTTAAAACATGCCTGCCATGCAAGCTGCATCACATGGGGGCTGGCTTTCATTTCTAATCTTCTGTAAGCCATGCTTGTTTCCACAATAATTTTCTGCCACATAATGAAAAATTCATCTTGTAAGGGAATCCCAAAAGCCCCCAGCCATCCCCTTACAGTGTGCCTCTCTGTGGAATCCCCACATCCTGGTGTGCTGAAAATGTATTGCACATCATCCACAGAAACCTCCCTGATGTTCCCTTCTGTGTCACCCACTTGCAGGACCCTGCCTATGGGGAACAAGGCACAGACAGATGGCTTGGATTTGTGGACTGAGCATTTCCTGTCTTTCAGCAGGGGGCATCTTTTCACTGAACCTTTGGGCTTGATCCTTACTATAGGGATTCTGGAGCCATCACCAATATAAGTTTCACAGTACTTCAAAAACAGCTCCCCTGGGGACATCCCTAATTCCTTGGACATGCTGTAAATGTCCCTTGGGTTCAGAAGGATATCCTCCCTGTGGATGCAGCATTTTCCACACTCTGTGCAATGGAATTTAAACTCTTCATCCATTCCAATCTGTCTTCCACCAAGATTGGTTATGATGTTTTTTAATGTTTCATCCATCTTCTTCTCCTCCTTTCCTCCTCCATTGTACCTTCCTTTCCCTCTTTCAATTTCTTGCAAAAATGCACTTTCTCTACCCATCCTGCTTCTGCACCCTTCAGCTTAATAAAACCATGTCTGTGATGTTCTGGCATGACAAAAGGGTGATCCCATCTGGTTCTAACCTTAGGTCAATAACCCAGAATTCAGTGTTCTCCTGCAAATCTGCCCCAAAGAGCCTGCTCAGTTCCCTGCACAGGAAACCCTTCATCTTGTCATTCAGCCCATGCTGGAACACTGTCAGGAGAATAAACCTCTTATTTCCATTCTCCATCCCTGAAACCATATCCCTATACCTTACAGCCTTCCCATCAGTCAGCATCAGGGACTTTGCCTGCATCCAGCCATTCCCTGCTGCATTCAGGATGGCATCTGGCACATTGACTTCAATATAGGCATCCCCTAATATGAAATCTGGTCCTGCCCCCTCCCTGCTTTCTATTTTCCTGCTAACCATACATTCACCAACCAGTCCTTCCATGTGGTAGTTGGCAAGGAAATACTCAACTGCATCTTCAATAATAATTGTATTGGCATTTGGTATATCTATACCTGTTTCAATAATGGTTGTACAAACTAAAACATTATATTCCTTATCAATAAAGGCTTGCATAACATCCTCTAATTGATCTTTTGTCATCTTTCCATGACCTATTCCTACTTTAGCTGAAGGAATAATTCTTGCAATATTATTAGCAACTGATTCAATATTTGATGTTTTATTATAAAGATAAAAGACTTGTCCTTTTCTAGCTAATTCTCTTTCAATAACTTGTTTGATTAATTGTTCACTTTTTTCCATAACATATGTTTGAACTGGCAATCTATTTAAAGGTGGTGTTTCTATTTGCGATAAACCTCTAATTCCCATCAAAGACATTTGTAAAGTTCTTGGAATAGGTGTTGCTGTTAAAGTTAAAACATCTACTGTTTGACGAAGTTCCTTAATTTGTTCCTTTTGTCTTACACCAAAACGTTGTTCTTCATCTATACATAATAAACCTAAATCTTTAAACTCAACATCTTTAGATAATATTCTATGTGTGCCTACTAATAAATCAATTTTACCTTCTTTAAGTTCAGTTAAAATCTGTTTTTTCTTTTGTGTAGTTGTAAAACGATTTAATAAAGCAATATTTACTGGAAAATTCTCAAAACGTTTAATCATTGTATGATAGTGCTGTGAAGAAAGAATTGTTGTAGGACATAAGAATGCTACTTGTTTATTAGCAAGTATAGCCTTAAAACAAGCCCTTAAAGCAACTTCAGTTTTGCCAAATCCAACATCTCCACATAATAAACGATCCATTGGTCTTGGTAATTCCATATCTGCCTTAATTTCTCTCACTGCATCTTGCTGATCTGGAGTTAACTCATAACCAAAACATTCATCAAACTGAATTTGCAATGCATTATCTTGAGGATAAGCAAAACCAGACTGCTTCATTCTTGCTGCATATAATGCAACTAATTTATCTGCTAAATCATCAACTTTATTTCGTACTCTTTGTTTTGTCTTTTGCCATTCTGTACTGTTAAGAGCATGTATCTTAGGAGCTTTTCCATCTCTGGAAGCATATTTCCTTACTAACTTAAAATTCTCGACTGGAATATAGAGCGTATCATTCCCCTTATATGCAATATATAGATAATCTTTATGAGCATTTTTTACTTGTAATGTTTTAATTCCCATATATTGCCCTATACCATGTGTATCATGAACAACATAATCACCAATTTCCAATTCTGTATAATCATTAATAACTTTAGCATCTTTATATTTTATATAGCCCTTCCTCTTTTGAGAAGACACTTTAAATAACTCTGTTTCTGTTAATAAAATAATATGTTCTTCATAAAAATCCATACCAGATTTTAAATTTCCCATATAAATATTAACACCTTCATAAATATGATCATCATTCCCAACCATTGTATATAAAATATGATTATTTTCTAATAAATCAATCATAAGTTGGATTTGATGATTATTATCTAAACACATTAATATTTTATTTTTTACTAAATAATCCTTTATCTGTTGAATTAATTGTTTTTCATTCAATAATGATAGTTGTACTTCTCTTGTTAGAAAAGAAACTTGCTTATCATTTGTTCTAAAATCAACAAATTCTATATCAGCCTTTCTTATATCTGCTTCTATATTATGATATAAAGATAAGCCTTTAATCATCTTTCCTATTCCTTGTAACTCTTGTGTATAGAAAAAAGTTTCTTCAACATATTGACGATAAGATTGCATGATTTTATCATATCCAGAAGTGATATAAAGAGGTTGTTTAAAATATGATAATAGATGTGTTGTAGAAGTAAATAAACTTAAATATTGATATATACGTGAAGAATAGTCATGTCCTTTTAAAGATTCTATATCTATTGATATTTCTTCATCTAAATCATCTTGATATTCTTCACAATCTGTTTTTTCCTTTAATTCTTCTATTTTTTTAATAACTTCAACTATTTCATTATCACTATATAACATATCAGTTGCTGGAAGAATAGAAACTTCTTTTACTGTATTGAGTGATTTTTGAGAGTTTTTATCAAAAAATCTTATATTTTCTATTTCATCATCAAAGAATTCTATACGAATAGGATTATCATATTGAATAGAATAAACATCTATGACTCCTCCTCGTTTAGCATAATAAAATGGTTCATCAACTCTTTGTATCATTTGATATCCACTATGTATAAGTTTCTCTCTTAACTCTAATGGGTCAATAGTCATTCCCTCTTTTAAAGAAATGATATTTTCCATAAAAAGGGATTGATTTGGGACATAGCGTGAAAAACTATGAGTATGGCAAATAACAACATATGGTTCATCTTCACAAAGAGATGCCAAAGTGTTGACTCTTTCACCCATTAATTCTTTTGAATAAGCTAATGCCTCTATTCTTAATGATTCATCACTTGGAAAAAATAAAACACTATTATGTAGTAATGGATAAAGTTCTTGATAAAGCAATTGTGCTTGATATTGATTTTCTTTAACAATAAGCATTGTTTGAGGAGAAGTGAAAAAAGCACTAGCGATGAGTATAGCTTCATCACTAGCGTGAGATACAACAATTTCTCCTTTTCCTTTTAGCATTGTTAAATAAGCAGGATTATTCTTTAAAATATGAGTAATCTTTTTCATTTTTTTCTCCTAATTAAATGTATTCATAGCAATATGAAACCCTTTGTCTAAATAAACTTGAATGGCTTTCACTGCATTTTCAATTCCTTCTTCAATCAGTGATTGTTCTTCTTTTTGAAAACGTCCTAAAACATAATCAACTACGGGTATATATGGGTGTCTATCAATCCCCACTCTTATTCTTTTAAAAGATTGTGTCCCTACTTGAGAAATAATATTCTTTATACCATTATGTCCTCCTGCACTTCCACTTTCTCTTAAACGAAGTTTACCAGTAGGCATATCCAAATCATCATAAATAACCAATAGATCTTGGATATCTAACTTAAAAAATTTCATAACTTGAATTACTGATTCTCCAGATAAATTCATATAAGTCATTGGCTTTAATAAAATGATATCCTCTCCTTTATACTTCAATTTAACATATTCTCCTTTAAATTTAGAATTAGAGATAGAAACATTCATTTCTTGAGCCAAACGCTCTATAACCATAAACCCAACATTATGTCTTGTTCTTTCATATTCTTTTCCTGGATTTCCTAACCCAACAATTAATTTCATATACTCTCCTATCTTGCAACAATAACAAAGCTCACTCCTGATATTGTTACTTTTCCATCAATAATTTGATTATTTTCACTATGATAAATAATTTTATATTTATCTTCTATTTCTACATCAAAAGAATCTGGCGAAGGATTCAAATATATAATAAAATCACTATATTCTCCTTCATCTTGATGTAATTGATACTTAATCATACGATGTTCTAAATTCTCCATAGATATATTCTCTCGCATGATTTCATAATCATTATATCTAAAACAAGGATTATTTTTCCTTAAACGAATCAAAAACTTGATCAGCTCCACTGTTTCAATTTCTTCATCCCTGCGTTTCCAATCTAGTGCATTGACTTGATCTCCAGCATTATAAGTATTTTCAAGACCATATTTTGTTCTAAAGAATTCTTGACCACTATGAATAAATGGTATTCCTTGAGATAAAATAACAGCAGCTAATGCTAATCTTAATCTTTTCTTCTTTATATCATCACTTTCATCATAATTAGAAATCTGTAATTTATCATATGTTGTTGCATTATCATGACATTCTACATAATTAATAGATTGCGAAATATTATCAAACATATCAAAATTACACATTGCTCTTATAGCATCATTTGTTTTATAAGTATCCCCTGAAAAATATCCTTTTGATTCCATTTGATTTGTTCCTCTTAATGTATCTCTAAAAAAATCATTAAAAAAGCCAATATCAGGAACTTGTCTATTATTTTGAATTGTTGTACGCTTATCCTCATCTATTGCTGTCATCATATTCCAACCTTCTCCATATATCATAAAAGAAGGATCTACACTTTTACATTGTTGATTAATTAATTTTATTGTTTCTATATCAATAAGCCCCATAAGATCAAAGCGAAAACCATCAATTCCATACAAAGATTGCCATCTTTTACACATATCTAAAATATATTTTCTACACATTTTAGCTGTTGTATTGACATCATTCCCACACCATGAACCATTTGAAAGCTTTCCATCAGCATATCTTCTAAAGAAATAATGCGGAACTGTTTTTTCTAAAGCATTTTGATTTACATCATGCATATGATTATAAACAACATCTAAAACAACACGTATTCCTCTTGAATGTAATGCTTCAATCATTTGTTTTGCTTCAGCAATACGTTTATACCCATCTTCTGAATCAGTAACATAACTCCCCTCAGTAACATTATACTGTGCTGGATCATATCCCCAATTATATAATTCTAAAGGATTTCTTTCATCAACAGTTGCAAAATCATTAATAGGCATTAATTGTAAATGGGTAATACCTAAATGAGTAAGATAGTCTAATCCTGTTGAATACCCACAATCAGTTGATGTTCCTTCCTCAGTAAAAGCTAAAAACTTTCCTTTATTTTTCATTCCACTTGAATCTGCCATAGAGAAATCTCTTACACTTGTTTCATATATGATTGCATCTGTTTTTTGTTTCATAGGAGGTAATTGATAACTTTGTATTTGGATCTTTTCTAAATCAACAACAATATTCGTTCTTCCATTAGATGAAGCTGCATATGCGTATGGATCCATAGTAATTTCATAATTACCAGCATGTTTTACTAAATAAAAATATTGAGCATTTTCTAAATCACCATCAACAACACAATGATATACACCTTTATCTCCTCTTTCCATTGAATATAGATGTTCCTTATGATCTTTAATTATTTTTAATATAATTCCTGTTGATAAAGGTGCCCATACTTTAAAAGTACATCTTTCTTTTGTATAAGTACACCCTAAATCATTCCCATCATAATAATAAAAATCATCAAATTCTTTACACATAGATAACTTAGAGAAATCTAAAAAACATGTTAAACCATATGCATCTATTATCTTATAAACTCTACCAATTTCAAATGTTGTATGTAAAGCATATTCTTGAAAATCAGAATTCGAACTATCTAAAGCATCACCTTGAAGCAAAACAATTTCTTCTGTCCATAAATCTTTTAAATAAAATTTACTACTAATTCCATTATAATAATTCTTTGAAAGATAAACGCGAATTTCATTAAAACTCACTGCATAAGCTTTCATTCTGATTGCCGATTCTTCCATAACTGATCTCCTTTTTATAAACGCAAAATAAGAAAAGCCTTCACTTTTCTTGTCTCAAACAGTATAACATAAACTTTTTAAAAAAACTATCAAAGAGTGATGATATAACAAAAAAATAAGAATATAATACCCCATAAAAAGTATATAATATCATACTGTAAAACTTGAAAATCATTGAAAATATGATATTATAGAAATTGTAAGACTCCATTTATTTTACATTTTGATATAAAATCACTCCAACACATTCATTTCTATTAAAAATCATTTATATTTCTCATTATAAATATTTTCAATAGAGATATGATTTTATTTTATGTATTTTAAACAATAAACAAAGGAGAAAAATTTATGGGATTATTTTCAAAATTTAAAAAAGAAGAAATAGAATATAGTGATACAGATATTGTTGCAATAGCTGATGCAACACTTGTTCCAGTAAATGAAATTCAGGATTCTGTCTTTTCAAAGGAGCTTTTAGGTCAAACTATTGCTTTTGAACTTAATGACAACACAATTGTATCACCTTGTAATGGTGTATTAGAAATGATGTATCCAACAGGTCATGCGTTTGCTGTACGTAGAAAAGATGGAATGGGTATTCTTGTTCATGTTGGTATAAATACTGTTAACCTTAAAGGACAAGGATTTAAACTTTATGCCAAACAAGGAGAAAAAGTGAAAGCAGGTCAAAAACTATTACAAATAAAAAGAGAAAAAATAAAAGAAGCTGGATATGATTTAACGACTATGTTAATTATTAGTGAACCAATTAACAAGGATGATAAAGTAGAATTTTCTTGTATCAATACTGTTAAAAAAGGACAAGTTATTAATTAAAAGCCCTGTAAAGATGATTTTACAGGGTTTCTTTTTTTATAATCCTTTTAAAATATTTGCTAAATCTAATAAAACTTCTTCTGCTTGAGGCAATACCCCAACTTTTTCCATAAAACCATGGTCACAACCAAGATATCTTAAAGAGCGAACTTCTACTCCAGCTTCTAATGCTCGTTTAACAAAGATATCTGAAAGTAAACGTAAATAATCATATTCACCACAAACAACACTCATAGATGGCAACCAAGAGAGATCTTCACATGATAAAATAGAAACGATTGGTTCATTATGAGATATACGTCCATGTAAGTATAAATCACCTACATTTCCACTAAAACGGATACGGTCAATTCTATTTTTAGCATAGATTTTATGCTCTTCAATAACAGGAAAAAGATCATCAGAATAAACGGCTTCATATTTTTGAAAATTCAAATCAAAAGCTGCATAAAATTCATATGCATAATGGATATGATGTAAATCCTTATCTAAAAATAGACAAGAGTTTGTAAGTCCTCCACCAGCACTATCACCACCTACCATAATCTTATGACGATTAACACCTAATTCATCAGCAGTTTCATAAACCCATTCAATAATCCCATGACAATCATCAATTCCTGCTGGGTATGGATTTTCTGGAGATAAACGGTATTCAGGAAAAATAACCTTACATCCTGATTGTTCACATATAAAACGCATTGCCATTCTAAATTCAGCAATATCTCCTGTCATATATCCTCCCCCATGCAAATATATAAGAACAGGTCGTCCTTTTTCATAATTTTCTGGTGTAAATGTATAAACATCAATATAATGATCATGATTAATTTCTACAAGATCTTCATCTTCTTGAACATTCGTTGTAGTGATATCATGACTAATTTTATCTAAACGCACACGATTTCCATGTAATGAAAACTTAGTATGAGGATCTAAAGATTTAACGTTCATTTTAATTTTAGTTGTTTCTATAACACGTGGATCTACAACATGTTCTCTTTCATCATCTGGAACTGGCTTCATCATAATATCAATTCCATCAATATTTTTTATATAGGATTTTTGTTGAATCACATTAACCAAATTCTGATCATATTCTCGCATATTCTTCCTCCTTTCATTATTTGTTGTTATATTATAAATATTCTTTAAGCCATAAGACAACTTTCTCTAAAAGCTCATAAACTTTTGTATAATCACCTGTTTTTGCATTAAATGTATGATTTGCTTCATCAATAACAAGCATATCAACATTTTGCATTTGGCATTTTTCAACAAAATCATAACTAACATGAGGGTTAAGTGTAGGATCATTCGCCCCTACACATATTAAGATTGGATTTTTATATTTATAAATGGCGTCTGAATGAATCTGTAAATCTTCTACAAATTTAGGAAACAATAATTCTGAACGTCCATCACTTGTCTGATAAATTGCATATCCTTGCTTTTCAATCTCTTTTTGATCTAATCCTTTCATTATCAATCGACCAGGTTTTTCAACATTTACTGCTCCATTAAATGTTACTAAGCATTTTGAAGGTAAAGTAGAACTTAAAAAAGTAATTCTTCCACCCATACTATGACCTAAAATACCAATACGATCACTTAATATATTTTCATTTGATTGAAGATATTCAAATGCTGTTTTCGCTTCTTTAACACATATTTCTGTACCATAGTGAACTCGAGAATAACGATTTTCTCCCATACTACAAAAATCAATTCTAGCACTAGCAATTCCAACCTCTGCAAACTTTTCTGCAGTTTTTCTAAAAAGATATCCATCTCCTTCTTTGTATGACATAAAGCCATGTAATAAAAGCATACATGGAAATGGTCCTTCATTATCAGGATAAGCTAAGACCATAGGAATATCATGATCATCACAAGAAATAAAAATGCGTTTTTCTAGCATACTTATCACCTCTTTTCATACTTCTAAAAAAAATTAATCTTCATCTTTTGTTTTTTCTGTTTCATTGTATAAAGTTTTATGAAATAAATCTGTTGATAATGTTGTAACTCTTTGTATTTCATCTACTTTTTCTAAATTTCTTTGAGAATAAATTTTAAAAATTAATTCTAATATAAATTCTTGAATTATAATTCCTAAAGTTCCACCATAATAACTTTTATCTGTTAATGATAAAGGTGCATGAAATAAACTTACATCTCCCAATTTCGATAAAAAACTATGTGTACGTCCAGTAATTGTTACAATAGGACATTGATTTTTTTTAACAAACTTTGCTGCATGAATTATATCTGAATTATCACCACTTTGAGAAAAAGCAATAACCAACTCATCTTTTTTAACTAAAGCAGATTTCATTGTCATCATATGAACATCTGTAATACCTTCACAAGATACTCCTGCCCTAAAGAAACGATAAGCAGCTACCTGAGCTGAATATCCTGAAGTTCCATTTCCAAAGAAATAAACATGAGAAGCAGTTTCAATCAATTTTGCAACTTTTTCAATATCCTCTTTTGCATTTGCACGTATTGTATCTTTTAATAATTTATATACAAATTTTGCATATCCTTCAGCTGATTCATTATCCTCTTCACTCTTATCATTAATTAAATTTTCCTGAATAATAGCTACTTTAAATTGAGCTAGATTTTCATAACCTAGTTTATAAATAAAGCGCATGATTGTTGCCTCACCAACATGTACCGTTTTGGACATTTGAGAAAGGGTCTTTGTATTCAAGATATCTAAGTGTTTTAAAATATAATCAGCCACTTTTTTCTCTGCTTTGGTTAAACTTGGATAAATTGATTTAATTTGGCTGCTTAAACTCATTGTTGTTGTCATAAAAGTACCTCCATATATAAATAAAGTATATCATAACTTATGAACTAAATTAAGTAAATTGTCGTATATTGAGGCTTTTATAATATGTTACTTACAAAAATAGGAAGGGCTTGAAGCGATGCTCCAACCCTTTTTATCCAGCTAATCTTTTTTAAATAATTTCATTGTTGGAGGAGCAACAGACGCATCATCATCTTCGAGATATTCCCATTTTGTAAACATAACACCTACAAAAGTAATGACTGCAACAATGGCAATACCAATCAAAGCTTTATATAAATTACCTGGATCTGACTCAGAGTAAAATAATGGTAAATTCGTTAAATAGTAAGCCCCATAAGCATATGCTTTTGTTCCTACAATTCCGTTAAAAATAGCTAAAGCTGTTCCTGCAATGGTATTAACTATATAAAGAATAGGGACTTTATATAAGATTCCATACATCGTTGGTTCAGAAATTCCCCCAAATAATGCAGCGATTGCAGCTGGAATACCCACATTTCTTCCTTTAACACTCTTTGTTTTAATCGAGAACCATAAAGCAGTAAACCCAGGAACTGTTGTTCCAGAGAAGAACCACATATTAATAACATCATCATATCCCAAAGTTGAAAAGTTTGTTGTTGCAATTGGAATCAATGCCAAATGGAATCCTGGACAGAATATACCAAATGTTGCTGAGAATAAGTAAATTGCAGGAACAGTTAACCAAGGAACATTCTCACGAACAAAATTAATTCCTGCTGCAATATAATCAGTAATTAAGTATCCTAAAGGACCTGTTAATGATAGTGTAATGATTGACATAATAAAAATCAAACAAACTGGTTTTAAGAAATAACGGATTGTATTTGGGATAATTTTCTTTAATACTCCATCAACCTTACTCATAATCCAAACAGATAAAACAATTGGTAATGTAGAAGCATTATAAGCACATAAATAAACAGGTATTCCAAAATAAGAAGTAAATCCTGAATTACTTCCTGCATTAACCAAATCTACCCAACCTGGATATAATAAAATACCAGCTAATAACATTGCCATTGGTGCTTCTACATTAAATTTTCTTGCAGATGTATATGCTACCATAATTGGCAAGAAATAAAATGGTGCCTGTGAAATATTATAAAGGATTGTATATGTTGATGTTGTTGCATCCAATCCAAAAAGAGTTGTTCCCAAAGTTAAAATCAATGAGAAAAAACCTGCAATAATTAATGTTGGAATTACAGGGGACATAATACCAGCCATTAATTGTAGAAAACTTAAGAATAATGTTACTGGAGTTTTTTTACTTAGATTAGGATCTAAGTTTTCATCAACAACTCCTCCTTTAACACCAGATTCTTCTTCAAAAGCCAAAAATAAATCTTCAATAATTTGACCAACAATAATTTGTGTTTCTTGTCCTGCAACTTCAACCCCAAGAACACCATCAATTTTTTTCAACTCTGCTTTGTTAGCTTTTTCTGAATCTTTGAGCTTTAAACGAAGTCGTGTTGCACAATGATTGACATTTGCTAAGTTTTCAGATCCACCAACATGAAAGAGTATGTCTTTTGACATTGCTTTATAATCTAATTTTGCCATATTCTAATCTCCTTTCTATCATTAGATTCTATACTAAATTTGTACTGTCTTTCCCCAATAAATCAATACAAATTATAGCCACTTCAAATGATTCACTATTTTCCTATCATATTTTGTTTATTTTTTCTGCTTTTTATTTTGACGATCAATATATGATTGATAATAGCCATCTAAAAAATATCCATAAGCTTTTGTTCCAATCATCATTAAAACAAAAATAATAGAAAATCCTAAAACCTCTATAAAGAGTAAAATATGAAATGATCTTTTTACAATAAAAAGATACACAAATAAAACACATAGAAAACTTAATATAAACCAAGTTATCATATCTTTTATTTTCATCTCATTTTTTAAAGCTCGTATTAATTTACTTACCATAACATCACTCCTATTTTAGTTTTACTCCTTTTATATTATTTATTTTGAAATTCCACTCCATTTGTATATTAACATAAGTTGGAGTAAATGTAAATATACTATATTATTTTTTGGAGTTTAATTTCAAAATATGAAAAAATATAAATAATTTTGTCATATTCATATCAAAAAATACTAGCACTTATTACTGCTAGTCAATTCAAATAATAGTATTATAATTATCATATTTTTATATTTTAATATAGTTTGGTAGTTGGTGTGTTTCTAATTGTGT
>OFGE01001404.1_pt1 | contig 21215 bp, 25 predicted proteins | sample 1521681 | NCBI WGS metagenome assembly OFGE01 (sample SAMEA3504093, study PRJEB24116) | mouse gut metagenome | biome: mouse gut; feature: mouse-associated habitat; material: faeces | place: Denmark | collected 2011
CACACCGTAATTCATGCCCCTTGCGGGGCGGGTGGACTTCGTCCATCAAAGTATAACTCATTATCCCGCCGGTTTCAAGAACTTTGTCAAAAATTCTGTGCCTCCGGAATACTCTGGTACATCTGGCTTAACTGATCTTCGATTGAGAAAAAACTGTCCAGCAGCCGGGGATTAAAACTTCCGCACTGTCCCGTCCCAATCATCTCAATCACCATATCCCGGGAATAAGATGCCTTATAGACCCGTTTACAGCTCAGGGCGTCGTACACGTCCGCCAAAGACACCACCTGCGCCCACGGAGAGATACTGCTCCCTTCCAGGCCTTCCGGATACCCTCTGCCATCCCAGCGCTCATGATGATGCAAGGCGATATCACAGGCATAATCAAATATCCTGCTGTCATGAAGCTGAGGAATACTCTCCAGAATCACAACGCCCTTCGTCGTATGTGTCTTCATCACCTCATATTCGTCCGGCGTCAGCCGCCCCGGCTTCGTCAGAATAGAATCCGGAATCGTAATCTTCCCAACATCGTGCATAATGGAAGCTAAGGCAATATCATCAATCTCATCCTGCGCCAGTCCCTTGCCGATTGACGTATTCTCAAGCATCAGCCGCGTAATTTCCGATATCCTCTGTACGTGTCCGCCAGATTCCTCATTCCGGAACTCAATCGCAGTTGCCAACGCCTCAATCATACCTTGATTCAGCTCAATAATCTGCTTCGCCTGTTCCAAAAGCTTCACCTGCTGCTTCTCCACCACAAGGTTCAGATGCCGCCTCGTCTCAAACAGTTCAATGACAGACTCCACCCGCCGCATCACAACAAAAGAGACATAGGGCTTCTTTATCACATCCATTACTCCAAGCTGATACGCTTCTTTGACCACCTTATCATTCGCCTCGGCTGTGATGAGGAACACAGGAATCTGCTTCAACAGCCCCATTGACTCCATCTTCCGTACAACCTCAATTCCGTTCATCTCCGGCATCATCACATCCAAAAGCACCGCACAATAATGATTCTTGAAATTCAGAATCTTCCCAAGCCCCTGACGCCCGTTCACAGCTTCCTCCACAGAATAAGAGCCTGAAAATATCTTCCGCAAGATTGCACGATTGATCGCGTCATCATCAACGATTAAAATTGTATTCCTTCCCGTATCATCATACTGTTTCATTTCTAACAACTTCCTTCTTTGTTATTATGTCTGAATATGTGATCAGGCATTCTGATACCGACGGATACAGTCAACGATATTTCTCTGGATCGGCTCTGTCTCTAAAAAAGCAGATTTTGCCTCAAAAGCCTTGCCGCCGCGCAGCAACGCCAGTATCTCCGTATATCGTGTGAACAGAGGAAGGATTGAGAGATTCCCTGCAGCTCCCTTCAGTGTATGTACCCGTCCGGTTAATTCTTCATGAACTTCCCCTTCAAAATCCTCTATTCGGATTGGATTTGAACTGACGACATCCACAAACATGCCAAGCATCATCTGATATAAAGACTCATCCCCTACGACGCGCTCAACCCCTTCTTGCACGTCAACTCCTAACTGCTTCAACTCCTCCATGAAATTCATACCAAAAAAACTCCTTTCCTATTCCGACGAACCCCCATAATGTTTCCTCCGCTCCAACACCTCCTGGAACGTAGCCTTTAACTGGTCAACCACGATAGGCTTAGATACATGCGCATCCATACCAGACTCCAGCGCATCCCGGATATCATCCACAAATGCATTGGCAGTCATGGCAATAATAGGGACACTTTTTGCCGACGGATGACCGCTGACCCGTATTGCCCTGGTCGCCCCATAACCATCCAGGACGGGCATCTGTACATCCATGAAAATCACGTCATATTCTCCTGGTTTGGAATTACTGAACATATTTACAGCTTCCTGTCCGTCCTTTGCGACATCACAGGCAGCAGCCCCCAGAGATTCCAAAATCTTCACCAGAATCAACTGATTAACCTCAATATCATCCACAACAAGGATATGTTTCCCTGCAAAAACACTCTCTTTCTGTAAAGGTTTCTCCTGCATCCTGCCTTTTTTACCATTCATGGTGCGTTCAATGGCTTCCTTGAAGCTATGCATGAAAAACGGCTTCGTCAGGAAATTTTCTACGCCGACTTCCAGCGCCTCCTCTTCAATCTCGCTCCAATCATAAGAGGTAAAAAACAGAATCGGTATATGCTTTGAATAATTCTTCCGGATCAGGCGCGCCGTCTCCATCCCGTCAAATCCCGGCATCTTCCAGTCTAAAATCATCACATCATACGGTTCGCCCCTCTCCCTTGCCGTACGCATCATCTCCACCACCTTCTTGCCGTCGGTGGTATATCGTATATCAACGCCCGTATGCGCCATCGCCTTAACGATATTCTGGCAGACATATTCGTCGTCATCGGCAACAATCATACGGCTGACGCCATGCTCCTTCCAGAATGCCGGGTCGTCTCCCTCATCCTCACAGATCCGCAAATCCAAATCAAGGGTAAACGTAGTGCCTGCGCCTAACTCACTCTCTACCTCAATCGTACCGCCCATCAAGTCTACCAGGCTCTTGGTAATTGCCATCCCAAGCCCTGTACCCTGTATCTCCCTCGCGGCCGGATTCTCTTCACGGGTAAACGGCTGGAAAATCACCTCCAGGTAATCCGGGGACATCCCCTGCCCATTATCACGGATTACAAACTCAACTCGGCTGTACCCTTCCGTCACTCCGGGCAGTTCACGGACATCCAGCTCAATACAGCCGCCCTCCGGTGTATATTTCACCGAGTTGGACAGAATATTAATCAAAATCTGGTTAATTCGCAGCTTATCCCCCAACAGCTGCTCATGGGTAAACGACGACGCAAAAATCCGAAACGACTGGTTCTTATCCTTACTCTGGGGACGGATAATCACATTCAGTTCTTCGATTACCTCCGCCATATTCACTTCGGAAATATTCAGCGTTGCATTGCCGCCCTCAATCTTATTCATATCCAGCACGTCATTAATCAGCCCCAGCAAATGCTGGCTTGCGGCGTTAATCCGCTGGGTATACTCCAAAACGTGCTCCGGGTTATGGGCTTCCCGGGAAAGCAGGGTGACTAATCCCATAATTGCGTTCATAGGCGTTCGGATATCATGACTGACACTGCTTAAAAACGTACTCTTCGCCTTATTCGCCACACGCGCCAAATCCAACGCCTGAGTCAGCGTATTCTGCGTCTCCCGCTCTCTGGTACGGTCAGACAGATAAACGACAATCTTCTTCTCTCCCTGAATCAGCACACTATAGACCGTCTCCCAAAACCACCTGTGTTCCCCCGTCTTTCTATGAACCCGCTCGCTCATGACCGGCTCAAAGGAAGTTCCCGGTTCTAAAGCATCCAAATCGGCAATCTCCACATCCTTGCCGGAACAATAATTGGCGCGTCCAAACATCCGCACATCCTGAAGGGCTTCTTCCACCGAAACACCCAATACCCTTTCTACGTTTGAGCTCACAAACTCAATCCTGAGTTCCTTTCCGCTCAGCATCACATAAACGTCATCCGTATTATTAGACAGATAGGTTGAAAAAACGTCAAACTGCTGCTTATTGTAAGCTATCTCCTGCTCTTTCTTACTGAGTTCCTTATGGCTCCGCCAATTAAGAAGCAAAAAACCGCCAAACACAATCATAAGAACAACCATAAATATAATGGCAAACTGGGAATCCTGAATGATGTCGTCCGCCTCTTCCATGACCGCCGCAACGGGAATGATAGAAATCAGATACCATCCCCCCACGTTCTCCACTGGGACATAGGTACAGATCTGCTCACCTCTTACACTTTCAAAGATTGACGTACCCGACTCACGGCTGCTCAGCATCTCAATAATAGATTTGCCGTCAACCTTGTCTGCGTCTTCCCCTAATACCAAGTCAAACAGACTCTTACAAGAAGCCGCCTCGCTCCCTTCCTCAGACCGCATCAGGATATCGCCTTCACGGCTCACAATATAGCAGTGTCCCTGCCCGTCATAGAAAGACAGGGAAAATTCCTCCGAAACTGCCGCACTCTCATATGCTTTCTGAAACAATCCCGGCACACCGTCGTTAAATTCAAATCTCTCATAATAACCAAACGCCGTATTGCCTGTATACAATCCCGGATAAGGGTCACGGATGTCCGCCCCTGTCAGGGAACGGTACTCTTCAAGCTCATCCCCCTGAAGCCGGAACACTTGATCAGATTTATTGTTGCAATATTCACCAGTTTCCAGGTTAATAACCGAATAATAGGCGTCAATTGAAGAAAACACTTCCAACTTCTGTTCAATTCCTGCAGTATCCAAGGAAGACGTATGGGAAAAGTACTCTGCATAACTGTGCAGCCGTTCCCTGTCCGCGGAAATAAAAGTATCAAATGACTGTTGCTGCTGCCGCGTCATATCCATGACATTACGAATAGCCTGATCCATCAGATTGCTGCGGAGAATCCTAATATAGACTCCCCCAACACTTAAAACAAGCAAAATGCAAACACAAATTAATATACTTACTACACTATACCGCTTATTCTTTTCTCTCTCCGTTCCTTCCACATTCATTCGCCTTCATAATCTCTCATTCTATATCTGTATATTATACATAGATAGCCCAAAAATTACAATCATTATTTATCTTTTTGCGATCTTCTCGATTGCCTGTAAAAGCAATGTAAAATCCAGCGGCTTTGAAAGGCAGGCATCGATCCCACATTCCATTGCCCTTCCCTTGTTGCTGGCAAGGATATCCGCCGAAAGCGCAATAATGGGGATATGGGCCAGGGTCGGATCCGGAAGGCGCCGGATTTCCGCCGTCGCCTGCCAGCCGTCCATCACAGGCATCTGCAAATCCATGATGACCAGATCGTAATCGCCGGGAGACGCACATTTCACCTTGTCCAGTGCAATCTGCCCGTTTTCCGCCGGTTCCACCGTAAATCCCATCCGCTCCAAAAGCTCGGTTTCAATTTCTAAATTAATCTCATTGTCCTCTACCAGAAGGATACGCAGGCTCGTGCCGAAAAGCGCCTCCGCTTCCTTCGCCGCGTCATGGAGCGGCTGCGCCCGGAAGGTAAGGGCGACGGTAAAAGCGCTTCCTTCATTCACGGTACTCTTAACGTCAATATTTCCATGCATCATATCTACAATGCTCTTCGCAATCGTAAGTCCCAGCCCAATCCCGTGTACGCCGCTTAACGTCGAACTCTTCTCCCTGCTGAACGGCTCGAATATCTTCCCTAAAAATTCTTCGCCAATCCCGATTCCGTTATCCTCCACCACCAGATTGTAGACCACATAGCTGTTGGGCAGCTCGTCCTTCTCCGTCAGCCGGATATTCACCTTGCCGCCGGGATTCGTGTAGGTCACGGCATTGTTGGCAAGGCTCAGCACAAGCTGCTGTAATTTCCCCTGATCCGCGTAGATGATATTATGCTTCACACTGTCACAATCCAGCAAGAAGGACAGGGACTTCTCCTTTGCCTGAGGCATCAGGAACTCATACGCCTCCCTTACCGTCTCACACAAGTCGCATTCTACCTCCGCAGGGCCTGCCGCATTTGAAAGCGCCGAAATATCCAACACTTTCGTAATCATGTCAAGAAGCTGGCGGCTGGCGGCATCAATCCGGTCAAGATACCCCGAAACTTTCTCCGGCTCGCTAATCCACGCCTTTGCAAGAGAGGTGAATCCGAAGATCGCATTTAAAGGAGTCCGCATGTCATGTGAAATATTCGACAAAAATGCATTCTTCGCCTTAATTGCCAGATTCGCGCTTCCCAGCGCCTCCGCAAGCAGACGCTTCTGTTCCGTCTGCTGCCGCTTTCTCTCGTCGGTGGACTCCCCGATAAACACATAGAAGATATCCCCCACAGCTTCATTCTTAATATAATGGCCGTAATCCTCCACCCATATCACAGTCCCGTCTTGGCGCCGAATCCGGTACTCCACAAAATCCAAATCAAACTGATTCTCAAAAATCTGCCTCTTAATGCTCTTATCTACTTCATCCCAATCCTCATGATAAACGACCCCCCCCGGAACGTATTACCGGTCAAGGCACGGAATTCCTTTCTCGTCTTACACTGGAAAATGTCAAGCAGACTTTGGTTTACGTAGATAACCTGACCGTCGCCTTCTGCAAAATAAATCAGGAAGCCTCCAGGAATCTCTTCCATAAAACGAAGAAACTCAAAAGTTTCCTGAAGGCTCTCCATGTCCTCCGAAGAAAGCAGCTCTTTCGGAAGACTCTCCTCACAGATGCTCTCCGACTCAATCCCATTCTCTTCCAGGATACGCAGTAAATGTATTACACGCTCAATCAGATGCCTTTCCTGTCTCACATTCATACAAAATACCCCCTCTCTAAATCGCTTTCTTACGCCATTTGCCGCGTTTATAGAAAATACTCGTTATGATTGCCCCAAGCACCCACGAAATCAGAAGTGAAACATAGATACTCTCTTTGCGTCCCCCCGGGAACTCTGCGCTCTTCGTCAGATGTACCAGTCCGTAAGCAATCGGAACCCTCAGGAATATCGTCATCACAATAGAAATCCACATCGGGGTCACAGTATCCCCCGCTCCCCGCATCACGCCGGAGAGGCTCTGGATAATCGCCATCGCGATATACCCGACTGCCAGTATCCGCATCATATTCATGCTAAGCGTTACAAGCTCCGCCGTGTTTGTGAAAATTGCCATCAGATTTCTCCCGAACAACAATATCAGCCCTGTAATCGCCGCCGAAAAACCGACCGCCATCAGTGTTCCCTGCTTTGCTCCCTGTGAAACACGGTCATAAGCCCTTGCCCCCACATTTTGTCCGGCATAAGTGGTCATCGCCGTTCCAAAAGAAAAGTTCGGAAGCATCGCAAACCCATCCACACGCATAACGATTACATTGGAAGCGATAAATTGCTCGCCAAAACTGTTGGTCAAGGACTGAACCACCAGCATTGCCATAGACATAATTGCCTGCGTCACCCCTGACGGGACTCCAAGCCGGATAATATTCATTCCATGTTTCTTGGTCAATTTGAAATACTGCGTCTTGAAGTCAAAAAGCTCCTTCATCCGCATTAATTTAAGCAGGCACAGCACGGCTGAAACCGCCTGAGCAATCACCGTAGCCAGGGCAACGCCGCTGACTCCCATATCAAATTGGATTACAAACAATAAATCCAGGGCAATATTCAGTACGCTTGACACAACCAGATACACCAGTGCGGAAATCGAATCTCCAAGCCCTCGAAGAATCCCGCTCAGTATATTATAGAAGGAAAGCCCCGCTATGCCCAGAAACAAAATCCTCAGGTAGGACGTACACCAGTCAAGAATACTGTCCGGCGTTTTTAAAAGCACCAGAAGCGGCCTTGCAGTTATCGTCGCCATCACCATGATTATAACAGATGAAATCGCCGTCAGGACAATACTGTTTGCAATCGCAATCGAGAGGTCATCCCTCTTCCGTGCGCCGAAATACTGAGATACCATAATGCTGGCGCCCACGCTGATACCGATAAATAATACGATCAGAAGGTTCAGTATGGGGCCTGCGCTTCCCACCGCCGCCAGTGCGTTATCTCCTACATAGTTGCCCACTACCACGCTGTCTACCGTATTATATAATTGCTGGGCAATATTGCCGACCAGCATCGGCACTGTAAAGATCAGTATATCTTCCCAAGGTTTTCCCACAGTCATGTCAACCGGGGCAAATAGCTTCTTCAGTACACTCATATTCTTCCTCCTCATTTACATACCCTTATATTCAGTTATATCACAAATTATTAAATTTTGATAGAGTATTTAAAAAATCCTTGTGATATAGTTTCAAAAACTATATAATAGTTCCATTGAGGTGATAATATGACAATTAACACAAAGGACATGCTGAACAGTATTCTCTCCAGCATCTCCCGAATCGAGTACGTTAGGCCGGATTCCATTCCCAACATAGACCTTTACATGGACCAGGTAACTACATTTATGGAAGAACAGCTCTCCTCTTCCCGGCGGCATGAGGAAGACAAGATCCTGACCAAGACCATGATCAACAATTACGCCAAGAACAACCTCCTTCCGCCTCCCGTAAAGAAGAAGTATTCCAAGGAACACGTTCTTGCGCTGATATTCATCTACTATTTTAAGAATATCCTGTCTATCAAGGATATCGAGACGCTGCTCGCCCCTATTACGGAGAAATATTTTGACACCGGCGGGGAACCCTGCATGACCTCCATCTACGAAGAGATCTGCCAGCTTGAAAAGTCCAGGATCGACGCAGTACAGAAAGACGTTGCAAGATCCTACCACCGTGCCATGCACAGTTTTACCGATGTACCCGAGGAGGAGCGCGATTATCTGCAGCTCTTCTCCTTCATCTGCTCCCTGAGCTTTGACGTGTATGTGAAGAAACTCCTGATTGAAAAGCTGATTGACGGGCTTCCGGAACCTTCCCACGAAAAAAAGAAGAAATAAGGCTCACTCAGTCTTGTTTCTTCTTAATTTCTAAATGTAGCCTATTGCTGCGTCTCCTCTCCTTCTTCCATCATGCCAATCCGGGCAAACACCATGTCGTACCCGTCATTGCCGTAATTCAGCGAACGGTTTACCCTGCTGATGGTGGCTGTGGATGCCCCCGTCTTCTCTGCAATCTCAAGATAGGTCTTCCGGTCTCGAAGCATCTTCGCCACCTCGAATCTCTGGGACAGTGACAACAACTCATTGATCGTACAGATATCCTCAAAAAATGTATAGCACTCTTCTTTATTCTCCAGGCTCAATATCGCACGGAACAGGAAATCTACCGCCTCCGTCCTGATCTTCTTACTCATATAACATAATCTCCTTCACAACCTTCTCAACTACCCTTCATTTTAGCACACTAAATTTATAAAGTCTATACCTTTTTCCCGTGTTTTAGGCAAGACTTTAATTTGTCAAGCGACGTATTGGCAATCAGCTCTTCCGGGAAATGTACCTCTTCCAGAACCGGCTTTGCATACCGGTAATCTGCAATCTCCGAATCCACATGGGAATCCGTCCCCAAAACTACCATAGCTTCCTGTTTCCGGCACTCCCACAGCATCTCCCTGCAGTTCTTCACGGCGTCCAACCGGAAACTTTCCGGGTTCAAGGAAGAATTATTCACCTCCAGAAGCGTCCCGGTCTTCTTCGCCTCCCTCACCAGCGTCTCCATATCCACAGGACACCTTCCGTCGTCGGGATGCCCGATGATATCCACGTAAGGGTTCTGCATCGCGTTCACATATGCCTGTGTCACCATTTCTCTGGTGCGCTCTCCTTTATAGCACTGGGGATGCATACTGGCAATGGCAATATCCAACTCTTCCAAGAGTTTCTGCGTGAAGTCCACCTCCCCTTCCTCGTTGAGGATATTCAATTCCGTCCCCATAAGAAGCTCGATTCCGCACATCTGTCTGGGTACTACACGCAGATTTTGGAAATAATAGATATGGCATGTCCCCGGCATCTGCACCGCATGGTCCGTGATTGCAAGACCCCTAAGCCCCTTTTTTGCCGCTGCAGACGCCATTTCCTGAATGGTATTGTATGCATGCCCGCTGGCAAGTGTATGGGAATGGGTGTCAATTTCAATTTTCATAAATCATCGTCCTTCTTTCTTGTCATTTGATTTTTTCACATGGAAATATTATACAGTATATGTCCGGCTTTTTCTACACAATATAAATTGAAACTTTCTATTATGTATGCCCTTTGGGTATAAGAACGGAGGTAAACCATGAAAGAGAAAACGAATCAGGAAATCATCGATGAATTCGACTACCTGTCTAATGCAGCTTCATCACAGGACTGCACCGGGCTGATTCCATCAGAACCAGCTTCCACCGAAGAAGTGGAAGCTTACGAAGAGCTGTACCATTTCCTGCCGCCCCACGGAAGGGCGTCGGCCATCAAGCCTGACGAACACCTGAAATAATCCAGCATATACTAATGAAAAAATGGAGTTTACACCATGCCTTCTACAAACTTAGTTCCGGTAAACGGCGTGATTCAAAGTATCTCTGCCTTTGACAACAACTGCTGCATGCTTGAAGTCACCATACGCAATTCCGATGGTATCACGAACTTTATCGTAAGCCCTGACACTTACGTAATCAGCGAGGTCCGGTTAAGGATTGGAATGAATGTAACGGCATTCTATGATGCAAACCTGCCGATTCCGCTGATCTACCCGCCGCGTTATCAGGCAATCTTCATCGGGCGCAGGAATCCGCGGGAGAATATCTATGCCGGGGAATTCGACGACAATCTTGAGTCTCTTGACGGCACATTGAAGCTGAACATCGGACGGTCAACAGAGATTGTTACGTCAAATGGCCAGCCGTACGACTGTTCCCTTGCGGCGCAGACGCTGATCGTGTACTATGGGGTTACGACCAGAAGTATTCCGGCGCAGACAACGCCGCGAAAGATTATAGTAATCTGCTAAAATTTGCTAAAAAATTATATTTTCTTCTTTCCTATGGCTCCCAACTGTGTTATAATCCTTGTACGGGGTATTAGCGCAGTTGGGAGCGCGCCACACTGGCAGTGTGGAGGTCACGGGTTCAAGTCCCGTATGCTCCATTTTTGCAAGGCAGAGCCATGTGAAGTCTGTTTAAGCGAAGGTTACATGAAACTGAGTGAACCAAACGAACATGGCTCATGAAAAAGGTGGTGAGCATATCAACCTTGAAATTGTTAAAACTGCTATTGATGATTTTGCAAAAGTGCAAAGACGTATGATATTAGCAAAAAAGGAAAACGCACCAGAAACATATGCCGATTTGAAAGAGGAGTATATCTCTCTGAAAGCATTGCTCAATATCGCCGGCGTAAATCTTAATGAACTGGATAAAATCAAAGAGTAACAAATGAATACCTGTATGTTCTAGTTTGCAAGGCATAGCCAGATTTCGATATTATGGCTATGCTTTTTAATTTTTCTCTATATTTGAAATTAGATATGAAGCAGTGTTCAAGTAAGGGAACATACAGTGTTCTAGGGATAACAAGGCGCAAGTATACGGCTACTATATGGCACTCTCCCACTTCATAACCCATTAAAGGCAGGTCAGCTTATCATGAATTTTGGTATGCTGACCTCTTTTATTGCAAAAATTGCCGCCACTTACAATGATACCTCCGCTTATGGCGACAACTACGGCGACAGCGTCGTCGTCGGCTATTCTGCCAGTATACAAATACATTTCTTAAAAATTCTACTATCTACAAACATATCTCACAAATTCCATGATGATTTTCTTTATGAAAATGATTATCTGTTTATCGGAAACTATTTCTAAGCACTAATGCTTAAGCGCAAAGAGAACCACTAAAAAAGATTAGTAGAGGATTTTCTGTGTACCCCCGTCCCTTATGGGGAGGGATGAGGAACGGGGGTACATAGATTTAGCCATAACTATGCATTACGGAGAAAGGAACTACTATGAGTAAAAATTTTGAGCAGAGACTATACGAGAGCAATTACTGGGAAAAGGGAAAGGAATGTCTGAATCTGCATGATATTAACAAACCGCCAGATTTCTATGAGGGTACAGAAAAGGAATGGATTGATGAACTGACTACCTATCTATTTCTCTATCCGAAAGAATGGGAAACCATATATCAGCAATATTTATCGTTATGCGAACCGGAATCCTCTCTGCAATTCTACCGCAATGAGGAAGGCTATTTAAGAAAGTTCGGAGTAAATGAAATATATTTAAAAATCTCTGGTATTATGCCGCTTCCCTATGATGAATTAAACCATATAGGGCAGTTGCTATCAAAACAAGGAGAAGAATTATACTTCTCATTCTTAGAATACTGTAGTATGGATGAATCCGACAAAGACCTATGGAGGGAACGAACAGAAACCTACATCAAAAAACTGGTAAATGAAACCGATTTGTCTGTTTTAGTAGTAGAAACCTTAGATAACTCAGATTTCTTAGGGAACGAGTTATATTTTGATTTATTAAATAATTACTACATTATTCTTTAAATAAAAAATCGAAAGGAGAAAGACCTATGAAAAACTTAGTAACAACAGAAATTGCAGTAAAAACCGAGATACTTTCATCTGAGGATGGGAACAGAACATACCGCATTACGAAAGAGATTACAGGGATTCCAGGCAGTCATGCATATTTTATCTTACTGTATCCTACCAGAACACAGGATAATTGCTATGTAGAGGACTCCACCAATAACCATCTGCTGAACCATCTTGCTGAATTAGGTTTAAATTCATATACCATTATCAATCTGTTTGCACAGGTAACACAGAGCCGATTATCTTTAGCCGGATTAACTGTGGATGAAGAAAATATGGACTATATTAAGGAAACAGTCTTTTCAAAACTTACGGATGATTCCAAGGTTGTGATAGCATGGGGAAACAGCCAGCAGAACTCTCCTGTTATCTGCCAGTCGAAGCAGAGAATCCTTGAACTCTGGGAGAGCGAACAGCCTTCAAGACCACTCTATCAACTGACGGTAGACGGGATGAAGAATGATAACATCGGAGTCCATCCGCTTTTCCTGGGAATCCGCCACAGCCAGTCCTATTGGAAACTGGTGGAATATCCCAGAAAGAAAATCTTGAAGGATTTAATAGAACGGGCGAAGCCGAAGAAAAGCGAAAAAGAGGCAAAGGGTAAGACTACGGCAAAGAACTCAGCTAAGGGGAAGAAAGATAACAGTAAATAAAAATAGAAAATTTAGTATAGTGACAGATTATGTCTATCTCATCCTCTATAATGGAAAATATCAAACATATAAAGAGGATATGCATTTATGAACAGATTCTATCGGAGTAAAGAAAACCGTAAATAAGTATAAATTAGGGATAATGAAACAAATCCCATTATCCCTACATTTTCATTACTTATCTTCTACTGGCGGTATGTATTCTAACAAATCATTCAAATCGCAATTCAGTGCATAGCAGAGCCTCGATAATACAGCTAAGTCTACTCGCTGAATAGAACCGTCATAATAGTGCTTCAACTGGGTTCTCTGCATTTCAGCACGGAATGATAGCTTCGTTAAAGATATATCTCGCTCATGCATGATTTCTTTAAGGTGAAGTTTTACAGTGCCAAATTCTAAGTCATTCATGAATGAAACCTCCTGCTATACATGATATTTTATCTTTATATCTATTGTAAGCAGTATATTTATGTAGTATAATTATATATGTAGATATATACTGTACATATAGGGAGAGAAAAATATGAAAGTGCAGAATGAAAAGGAACTAGGACAGGCATTAAAAAATAATGTGGCATTAATTGAGGTTGAATTTGATTTGAAAAACCAAGTACTAAAAATTAGAAGTGTAGGAAAAGTAGCTTGGGGAATTTGTATAGGTTCAATAGCAGTGGCGGTTACATCAATCTTAGCAACAATGACAACAGGCGGAACACTAGCACCAGTAAGTGCTTTTGTTGCTACCCCTGCTTTAGCAGGTACGGTGGGTATTCTGGGTGGTTCTACAACAGTTGCGGCAGTCGGTATAGCTGTTGCCGGTGGTGGTGTTGCTTCATTGAATAAACTGCGGCAATATAAAGTAAAGAAAATATCAAAGGACAAAATTCAATTAATTAAGAAATAAAAACATATGAAGAAATTTTATGGGAAAGAAGAAAAAAGAATTGAGAAATTAGAACCTAAAGTTGAAATACCACCAGAATTGGAGAAAAAAGCAAAGGGAAAAAATAAAAGACAAAAGAAAAAATCCATGGGAAAGTAAATATCAAAAAATACTTACAATCACATATGGTGTGTGATATTACATTTAGATAAGAGGTGATGGCAATGCCAATTTTATTAGGAATTATATTGGTGCTTATTATTGGCTACATAATAAAAAAGAATCACAAAAAGATATTTGATAAACTATTTGAAATAATTATTACTGTTGTCATATTGACATTTACTATTAGTTTAATTGGTACTGGGATTACAGCTATATTTATGGCAACTCTTCCATTTTCATTAATAATTGCAATTATATTATTGATTGGGATAATAACTTCCATTAAAAACAAATTTAAGCAAAATAATTAAAGCACCATTCAAAATATTTATTAGGAGGAAGTAAGATATGGCTCTATTTGACAAACTAAAGGAAACTGCAAACAGTGTCAAAGATAAAGCGACCAATTTTGCAGAAGAAAAACAGCTTGCAGAGAAATTAGGTAATGCAAAAGATTCCGTTAAGAAAACTCTGGATGAAAGCACAGGTTCATTCAAGGAATTCCAGAAAGAAAACAAAGAATTGAAACAGGCATTAGAAGGTGCGCTTGCAAGATATGAAGTAACTTACGTCAGTGGACTACCACAGTACCCTAAAGTAAAGATGGGAAGTGCTTCTATTGGTCTGAACGTTATGGAGAATCAGTTTTCTTTCCGAAAAACTGGAAATTCTAAAGATTGGTTTAGTGATTTTGATATTTCTTATGATTCAATAATGGAGTTATATATAGAGAAACGCACAATCACTACTGCCGAAGTCCTTCTGGGTGGAGGGAATGACGCAAATCAAGAGCAAGAAAATGTAATTTGTATCATTTTTAAGGCTGATACTGGAGAAGAATTAACGCTTCGAGTAGAAATGCTTACAGGATTCACGATATACCGTCAAGCTGAAAAATGCAGAGAGTTTATCGCTTTATTGCGTCAACATGGTATTTTACAAAGACTTGAGCAAAAAAAGAATATAAACAATGGTTCGGGAAGTAATAATTCAGATATATTAACACAAATTGAAAAACTTGCTTCATTAAAAGAGGCAGGTATCCTAACTGACGAAGAATTCCAAGAAAAGAAAAAAACTCTATTAGCAAAAATCTAAATAAAAATACTATAAAATTAAAAGCCGAAGTGTAAGATTCATTGCACTTCGGTTTTTTTGTTGTATTTTAAGAAAGGAAGGTTATACATATGCAAATTAAAATATTTAACCAGAATCAGCTTTCAATCCTAAGAACTATAAATCCTTTATTGAAAGAATATAAAATTCCAAGGATGGTTCTTCATGAAATCGGCTATATCCTTGAGTTTGAAAAAGCAAGTGATAACGACTATGTAATATTATTCTTGAAACCACTTAGGAATGATTTAATTGATATTTTAGATAGACTGCACTTATATACCGAAGAAGTAGAGTATTCAGAGAATAATTTCCATACAATCGAAGTTAAAGGCAAGAAACATCCCATGAAGAAAAATCGAATATGGAGTTGGTATGATATTTCCATTCCAGCCGAGGAACGCACTATATTTGTGGTCTATTCTATGAAAAAGAAAAATTTAGAAAAGAAAGGTGGTTTTTAATTTATGAGAATTAAAAGATGGGGTAAACAATCGAGAAGAATTAAAAATGTAGTAACCTGCGGAGAACCCGAAATCGTTCTAATGGAACTGGAAACCGAGAACTTAAATCCAGATGTATACAGATACCGTACTGAATGGGGGATTAACATTGTTTATTATATATTCAACTTTCAGCTTATGGAGGAATTAATCTTTCAGCCGATTTACTTAAATAATTCTGATATTTTCTATTTTGGAATGACGGAAAATGAGCTTTTCAAAAAAGTATTAAAAAATACCATTATTATGACTCAGCCTAGAATCATGCTTTTTCCAGAATATTTAAAAGACTTGGAACGGGTTTGTGAAAGGTCATTGATTCCGGTAATTAGGGAATTAATCAGCGTAATGGTGAAAATTGAAAATAAGAGTAAACAGCTTTGGTGTGTTTCCAACATCCTTGGTGAACGTGGTGCGGTTGGAGGATTCTATAAACGTTTATTAAGAAAATTTTGTATGACTCATAATTGTAATCGTCTATTAGTAGGATTCTCTAACAATGACTACGCTCTCCTTACCATGGTAAATGAAAATACCGTTATGGCTATAAGACAGTTAATTGATGGAGTTGGCAGTGTGCGTTCGGATACGGGAAAGATTACACAGAGAAAACTCCTTATCTATGATTACGGGAAAGATTCCTTAGAAGAATTTGAAGAAATGGATTTTGTATAAAAAATACTTATGTCTTTTTAAATTGGAGGAAATAGGATGAAAGTGAAAATATGGACAGCCAAGCAGTTGCCTATCATTCAAGAATTAGTCTCAAATGGCAAGATACCAAAAGCGGTTGCAGATGAAACCCTAAGAGTGGTTTCTATTCTTGATGAATACTATGGGAGTGAGAGAAACGTTGATAATGATGACGGCGGCTTTCTGCTTATATATACGGATTGCCTAGAAGATAATGGAGAAATACAAAGATTCTTAGATAGTTACCATATCCGACTGGACGATATGGAACTGGATGACACTCTCTGTACTGATGATGGAATCACGTGGAAGTCTGTATTATATTTGGTGTCAAATGACTATGGAATTACCCTTATATATCCATGTAAGGATGAGGAGAATTAGAAAGATTCTTTGTGCCTGATTATATTCGCAATGTGATGTTGCTAAGGAAATTTTTTCAGTGGCGATAGGGACAGAAGGGACGCAAAAAATTAATATTTGATGGGGACGAAAAAATATATATTCTTTTCACCCTCCTCATTCAAATTGAATAAATGCTGTCCCTATTGTCCCTATCGCCACTGAAAATCTAAAATAATTTTTGCTTATTTCTATTTAGCATACAAAGTATAAGATTTTGCTACTTGCCTAACATCTTTTTTTATTTCTTTTCTAGTTATAGAGTTCTCATCATTCTTTTTGAAGTAATATAAACAAAGAAGCATTTCCCCGAAAGCAATACAATGGATAATGTCACTTTTTTCTTGCTCTTTATAATACTGATTAACTAAATGAGCCAAAAGATTCGTATATTCTGGACTTTCAAGAAAAAAGCAAGCCATTTTATTGTACTTTCTATATTGAAGAATAGTTCCAAAAGATAGCTGATTATCTTCAATAACAAAATCAAATTTTCCCTCTACAATTTCTTTACAATTCATTTCATCTAAATAACGATATAAACTTGAATCGTCCAAAATATTTGCTTCTTCACAGTTCTCTCGTATAGCATTAATAATTTGCTTCTTAGTTTCTATCCTCTCACCCTTTTTATTACAAGTATCTACATATTCCTGAATGGCACTTTTCACACACTCTCTTATTTCTTTACGTGATGAACCTTCTTTTTTTAATTTATCCATATAATCTCTCCTTTTAAAATAGCAAAAAAACGCTGTAACAAACTACAGGGCATCATATTCTAGCCTCTTTTTTTAGAACATAGTAAATTTCTAGTTTTAACCCAAAAGTGATAAATACGAAACAAAACAAGAATTTTTCCCTTAATATGCTAAATATACCATTTTTTGGAGAATAATTCAATATTTTAGTTATAAGAAATATTTTGAGAATATATGAGAAATATATAATTTTTACTCAATATTCTATACCATCAAACTTGATAAGCCCAATAAACATACTGGTCTCCGTAATTTGACGAATCTTTCAAGAAATTGTATTATAATTACCGTACCACCTAACGTTAGAGTGAAAATATTAGTCCCCACCTGTATGGTGAAATATTGGGGGAACAGATACACTGCACCTTGACAACTGAATATAGTCTTTTAGTTCAAAATAAGAAAAAAGGATGGTTTTAAATATGAATAACAAAGAAATTAAGACACTTTTCGATTGTATAATTACTGAGGATTCTTTCTTTGAAGTGCGTATACTTCACACAAAGAAAAGTACACTTTCTGGTTACTTTAACGATTCTACTAATTTGCTAAAAGCGGTTAATCAGTATGACGGAAAATACAACATATTTTTTACATTAAATTCCGTTATTCCCGATGTCGTAAGCAGAAGCAAGAATCATTTTACTGAGTGGTCAAAGAATACAACTACTGATAAGGAAATCATACAGAGAGACTGGATTTTAATTGATTTAGATCCAGAACGCCCTGCAGGTATTTCTTCTACAGATGAAGAACTGTCTTATGCTAAGGAATTAGCAGAGAAGGTAGAGAACTTCCTAGATGAACAGGGGTTCTCTCAGCCTGTAAAATGTATGTCCGGTAACGGATATCATTTACTCTACCCTATCTCACTGGAGAATACACCAGAGAATACTACACTCATAAAGGATTTTCTTGCTACTATTGATAGGAAATTTTCTAATGAGGCAGTAAAAGTAGATACCACTACATATAACGCCGCAAGAATCACAAAACTTTACGGCACAATAGCCTGCAAGGGAGATAATACAGAATCACGTCCACATAGACGGTCGTGCATTATTTCCGCACCAGAAATCCTTGAAAACAACAGTGTTGAACTGATTAGGGGTATTATAGCACTCTGTAACCCAATAAGCAAGGAGAACAAAAAGAACGTTTCTTCTCCTGTTTCTTCTAATATTATTAATGCTGAAAGCAACACACCTTCTTCCGAACATTCCCAAATTAATATTCGGGAATTCTGTGAGGCTCATGAGATAGCAATATCTCATGAGAAAACTTGGTGTGACGGGATATGTTATATCCTTGCAACCTGTCCTTGGAATCCTGACCATACGGATAAATCAGCTTACATTATTGAATTCCCGAATGGAAAGATTACAGCAGGGTGTCACCATGATTCATGTAGTGGGGAAAACTGGCGAACTCTTTTACAAAAATTTCCAGATATGAAAGAGTTTTTGCAACCGCCAAAAAAGAAGTTAGCAAAAAAAGACGACAACATGAGTGCTGCAGAAGTGCTTCTGGCAGATATTAAAGAATCTGGTCATAAGCTCTACCATGATACCGGTGAAACCGCTTATGTATCCGTTCCTTTAGAAAACAGTGCTTGCCAATATATGGCTGTACAGGATAAGAGCTATAAACAGCTACTCCGAAGAATTTACTATCAGAGATACGGGAAAGCCATTAGTACTGAATCTCTAAAACAAGTAACCGATACACTGGAAGCTGAGGCCAACTTTCAAGGGGCACAAATTCAACCTTCAATCCGCTGTAAGTACCTTAGAGATAAGATATTATATTATCTTGCTGATGAGGAACAGACAACACTTTGTATTGATAAGAAAGGAATTCATATTCTACCGGAAAGCCCCATTCCTTTTATCCGGACAAACAATATGCTTGAACAGGTAATGCCAATGGATAGGGAAAAAAAAGAAGGCAAGAAGAAACCAACTTTTCGGGCACTGGCAAAAAAATATTGGAATTTCCAATCTGCTGATGATTTAATGTTGCACAATGTTACATTACTGACAAGATTTTTCAGTGACATTCCTTGTCCTATTATGTATTACAGAGGGGATAGAGGTTCAGCCAAAACCACTAGCATGAGATTAGACAAGGTATTTTTAGACCCATCCCATACGGATGTTATGGCACTGCCATCAACTATTAACGATATTATATCTATACTGTCTGGGAGCTACAGCGTAGCTTTTGACAATATTGAAGGGGGTATTTCTGCTGACTTAGCGAACATATTCTGTATATGTTCTACATCAGGTTTCTACAGTAAACGTAAGCTGTTTACCGATAATGATACTATTAATATTCAACTTCACACCCACTTAAGTTTTAGCGGAATCACAATGCTTTCCAATAGGGCGGATATCCTGGATAGATGTATTCACTTATCTTCGGTAAGAATCCCCGATTCTAAAAGGCGGACAGAAAGTGAAATAATTGCAGAATTTAAGCATGATTTGCCCTACCTTCTTTATCGTGGGATGAAAATTCTTTCCAAGGCTCTGATTATCTTGGAAAACCTTGAATTGCCAAACCTTCCACGGATGGGAGATTTTGCAAGAATAGGATATGCGATTGCTGAGGCAATGAACTATGGTGGAAACCACTTCCTGGAAGTTTATCGTAAAAACCAGGAAGAATTATTAGAGATTAGCGTTGAGGACGATATTCTGCTATCCGCTATTGTTTCCTTTATAAAAGAAGCCAACTATTTTCATGGCACTATGACAGAGTTACAGGCGGCATTAATCCATCATTCTTCAAAGACAGGCATTGATGGGAAAAGCCTTACAAAGGCTAGCAGTTCCTTAAGCAAGAAATTATTCCAGTCACAGTCAGTTTTACAACAATTTGGCATTTATCTGGACAGAGGAAAGAGCAATGGCAAACGATATATAGAAATTTGGATTGAAGGGAAAGAGGATGATACGGATATAATCACCCTTGAATCTCCAGATGAACTACCTTTCTGAGATTAATTTTTAATCGTCAGTGGCGATAGGGGCAGAAGGGACGCAATAAAGTGCTTTTGTAGCATAACTATCATTACTTTAATGCATACCTAAAATCTTTTCTTACCGAAATACAGTCACTATCGCCACTGACGCCACTTTAATAAGAGAAATTTAACCTGTAGTTTTTGAGAATTAAAAATATATATCATATACATGGAGGTAGCCAAAGTGAAAACAAAGGTTCAGCGTAAATTAATGACGGCAAGAGAAGTTAGAGACGAGTATTTATGCATGGACATCCGCAAGTTGAGAACATTCCTTAATGAGAATATTTCATTCGTTAAAATTGGGAATAGATACTATTATCAGCGTTCTAAAGTTGAGAAATTATTAAATGATACTGAAAACAGCTATGATTTCAGAGTCGGCACTTACTAGAAAGGAGGCGGATAAAATGTCATTTAACGTAGAAAAAGTAAAGAGAAAAGACGGCTTTCGTTATCGTATCGTTAAAGATACAGTAGTAAATGGCATACGCAAGCGCACTTATAAAGTCTTACCTAAAGGTACAAAGAAGTCAGTTGCAGAGCATATCTGCAATGAAATGGCTCTAAATGCGCAGTTCGGACATTTTATAGAAAAAGAACCTCTCACATTTCAACGCTATGCAGAAGAAATTTACTTTCCAAAATATACGAATTATATTTCTGTCTCAACAAAGAGGGGATACCTGCAACTATATAATGCCCCTAACGGAGTAAAAGAAATCCTTGGAAATTATTACCTGGCAGAGATATCGCCAGAAATACTCCAAGATATGGTGAATGATTATGTAAAAAACGGGAAATCACCCAAGACAATACGGAATCACGTTTCCTTTATCTCATCCATATTAACACAGGCTATGAAGGATAACTACATGAAAC
>OFGE01001408.1_pt1 | contig 21175 bp, 21 predicted proteins | sample 1521681 | NCBI WGS metagenome assembly OFGE01 (sample SAMEA3504093, study PRJEB24116) | mouse gut metagenome | biome: mouse gut; feature: mouse-associated habitat; material: faeces | place: Denmark | collected 2011
TGATGATCAGCCGTGCGGAGTACGGGCATACAGCTTTGGGGAAGGAAGCGCATAAGCTGGCTGTCCAGTATGCCTATAAGCTAGATAATCCAAGGGACACAAGGGAACTGGTAAAAAAACTTGCGGAAGCCACGGAGAATCCGGAAGCGCATAATATTCAGGAGATTATGGAGGATGCGCAGGCGGAGATCGACTTCCTGCCCGATAATCAGATCGGCCTTATGCAGATGCATGAATATGGCTACCGTAATGATCTTGTCCTTCCCCTCACAATGGAACGGGCTGTTGCCCTGCACAATGTGGGGTTGAACATTTACAGTCTGAATAAGGATGGAAGCCGTACCCTGATGAATACGGAAGCCGATATTCGGGGGCAGGATGGAATTTTTGGTATTGAGGACAGGGAATGGGAAAGCTACCGGGTGATGGAAGCCGTGCGTGAAAAAAATGGGGAACAGGAACATCTGAATGAAGATTTATTTTTCAACAGCAATCAGAACCGCTACGCCATCTATCAGATCAAAGATGGCAGCAAAGGCAGGGAATATCTGTTTATGGGTACGGAGTACCTGAAAAAGCAGGGGATTTCTGCAGAATATGATGATTACCAGATGGTTTACAGTGACGTGCTTGGGGAAGATGAAACGCTGGATTCCCTATATGAAAAGTTCAATATCAGGCGGCCGCTGGATTTTATGGGGCATTCCCTTTCTGTCAGTGATGTAGTTGCTTTGAAAAAGGATGGGGAAATTTCTGCACATTATGTGGATTCTTTCGGGTATACAGAGCTGCCGGAATTTTTCCAGCAGAAGGAGAGAATGATAGAGCAGGGAAAAGAATCAAAGGGGAGCGGCCTGCAGGAACCGCAAAGTGAGGATATAGAAGAAAAATATCAAGAAGTGGAGATTTTTGGAGTCCCGGCACTGTTTTCCAATGGAAGAATGCCGGAAAAGCAAGTTCCAACGGGACTTTACCATTATGATTTGCGGGGTTCTGATCATGACCCTGGAGAACCGTTCACTTTGGAATCCCATGTTGCCGTCAACCATGCCGGCACGGTTCTCTCTGTCTATCCGATTCCTATTCCGGAAAGAGGTTATTTGAATCTTGGGGAAGAGTTGAATTTCACAGGTGGGATGGTGACAACCGAACAACTAAAGCAATCTGCAATAGCGCTTAACGAAAGCCTTAATACAAAAGAAAAGAAACAAGAGCTGGAAGAACGGATACAGAATGCGGTAATCCATTCCAATGAGGAGCTTTTATATGCAGATACGGATGATTGTTATGCCTTTTTTCAGATTACTGAGGATATAGAAAGCAGGGATTCTGTCCTTTTAGGAATGGATATGATAAAAAAGGAAGGTTTGGAGGTAGATGGCGCGGATTATTCTTTAATTTACGGAGGCAGGCTCAAGCTGACAGATGATCTGGAAAGTGTCCGCACAAGAATAACCTTTTCTCTTCCTGAAGATTTTAAAGGGTATTACCCGACTATCGGCACTGTGATGGTTATGAACCGGAAAGGGGAGGCAAAAGCATATTTTCTGGACGAGCATGGCCCGATAGAAATGCCTGGGTTTATCGGACAGAGGAAACAGTTATTAGAGGCAGGAGTGCAGCAGCGGATGCTGGAAGAAAAAATATACCCGCCGCTTTACACACATACGCTTTCCTATGCAATGGGGCATAGCAGGGTGGATGATTACCTGGATTCGAGGAAGCAGAACCTGGACTGCAAAAAGGCTATTGAGGATGCAATCCGGAAGAATTTTGACGGGATGCACTTGGCGCAGGATGCCGCAGAGGAAGTCCTGGAGGAATATGGGGCAGAGCGTGTGACATTCATCCTTGCAAACACTGTGCAGCATTTGGAATATGATGGGCGGTTCTCATCTGGGAATAAAGCGTGGGCAAAAGGATATGAAATACCGGAGAATGTAAGCCGTGGGATGGATATGAACGCTGACTATGTAATAAGCAGCCATCCGGCTGTGCTGGACGGGTTTATCGGATTTGTAAGAGAAGGAATACGGGAACAGGAGTTAGGGAAGGAAGAGAACGTGCAGATCAATGAAGAAACGAAAGGGTTTATTGTAAATGGACATTTCGGCACATGGCATACGGCAGAAATGAAAGAGATCAGCGGCGAGCTGTTTTACCGGATGGAGCATGAGGAATATGGCGATTCGGTTGCTTCCATTATCGTCAACCAGAAAGGGGAACTGGTGGCGGAGGATTTGGAGCATGGGTTTGATGTGGGGGCAATGGAAGCCATTGGCGAGTATTTTTCAGAAAAGGGAATAGAGATAGAACCGGAACCGCCGTTTATTGCACAATATTATGTCATGCAGAATGCCGAAGGCGGTAAAGCAGAACGGGAATATCAATATTTTCCGGATATAAATGCGGCGGTCACTGCCTACCATCAGATCCCGAACCATTTGGATAAGCGCCTTGGCATGGAAAGCACGGAACAGCCGCCTTCCCGGATGTCCCTGATCGAGTGCAGGAATGGAATAGAAACGCTTACAGACATAGAAAAATATTCCCTGAGCGGGAAGTGGGTGCGTGGAGAAACAATGGAAGCGTCGCAGAAAGCAAAAGAATATTTGGATAACTGTGACAGTGAGATCGCATACCAGACCGGGAAAGGGTATTTTTCCATCCAGACTGTTTCCGATGGCTATGATTACACCATTTATGGCAAAGATTTCCGGGAGATTGACGGGGGCGTATATGACAATCCGGATATAACCATTAGCGAAGCAATGGAGGCAATCCTTTCTGATGAAGGCATCCAGGCGGCAGCGTGTAAGGTTATGGATTATGAGGAATTACAGGAGAAGGCGGAAGCCGCAGCACAGGAGGATATACAGAAAGCACAGGCAGAAGAAAAGGAGAAACTGCCGCTTATTTCCGACAGGACAGATCCGGAGCCTGCCCTGAACGGCCAGAGCCGTGCAGGGATAGAGGAAACGGTACTCTGCTATGCCCAGGCGCAGATTGATGAAATGGGGCTGGCGGAGGAAGTGGAACTGCTTGGCGCAAGGGTTTATGGTAGCCGTTCCAGGGAAGGGCTGTACCACGAAGGATCGGATATAGATGTTGTGGTGTCTTACAGCGGCAGTTTAAGGGAGGATGCTTTTTTCAATGCTCTCCATGAGGGCGGTTTGGAGATAGCGGGAATCCCGGTGGACATCAATCCAATTTCTACAGAAAAAACAGGGACTTTGGAGGAATATTTGGAGGGCGCAGAGAAATATCTGGATGAAAAGGAATGGCAGCAGCTTACAGGGAGCATTGTAAAGTTCAGCATGGACTATGATGAAGATCTCCTTGAATTTTGGGATGGCGATGCCCGGATAGAAACAGAGCCAATCTATCAGGCATATGAGATTATTGGCAATGCACTTGAAAGGAACAATACGGAAAAATTCGAGGGACATTTAGCGGAAATTATCAGATCGAATAACAAAGAATCTCCGATTGCCAAGGACGCAATGGCATTGATGGAAAAATTAACAGGGAAGAATTATAACATTTCTACAGAAACAGAGGCAACAATCACGTTTTATGTGGCGGAATGTACAGAGTTCCCTGTGCTGGGGGAATACCATGAGCGGCTGGAAACGTTGCAGGAAGCTATGGAATTGTATGAGAAAATTCCGGCAGAACGGATGAGCGGCATAAAGGGGATTGGGTTCCGGTTAGAGGATGGCAGCATCTATGACGGGAATTTTGACTTAATGGTGATGGGGGAGATGCAGACGGAATTTATCAATGAGATTCCGGGGTATCGGGATAGCCCCCTGGTGCAGAAGGCAATTTCAGATATGGAAGAGATCCTCTCTAAGCAAAAGGAAAGGGATGTACCAGAACCAGATAAGAAACAGGAGTTATCACAGCCGCCAGTGTCACTGGAAAATAAGGAAAAAGCAATACAGATGAATGAAGATGAGAAATCACATTCTACAACATATGAAGCGGGCAGAGATACTGGCACAGTAGAAACGAAAGCTGCAAAGCCGAGGAAATCTGTTGAAAACCCCCCGAAAGCTGATAAAGGCATATCTGGTGGGAGCAGGAAGCAGTCTGTTTTAAATGCGCTCCGGGAACGGCAGGCAAGGATGAAAGCACAGGAGAAAGAAAAGCAGGGGCAGGAGAAAACAGCACGGAAGAAAGGAGGGCAGGAATTATGATGGTACGGTTTGAGGAAAATGAATATTTCCTGGTGGCTATGTTCCAAAAAGAAAGCAGACAGGCAACCATAGAGGAAATACATAGTGTGATTCCGTATATGGAAACGGACGAAGAAATGCTTGTATTGATTAACAGCACACTGGAAAAGCTGTGGTTTCTTTCAGATGAAGCATTTTTAAGCATGGATTTGGAGCAGTACAGGCAGGAACCGCTGCAGGATGTATGATGGATGTGAATCAATTTGCAGTTTATCAGCTTAAAAATATTCCGGAAAATAGGCAGATGCGGTTCCGCCCATACAGTGCGCTGCAGGAAAAGGGAATCCAGATACAGTGCAAGGACTATGAACAAGTTTATTTAGGACGGATGCAGCCGGAAGATGGGCCGGAACAGATCCGCAAGCGGTTTGAACGGAAGCTGCCACGGTCATTTCATGGACATTCGATCAGCGTCAGCGATGTGCTTGTGCTGAATAAAGCGGGCGTTGTGACATCTTATTATGTGGAAAAGGAAGAATTTACCGTCATAGCCGGATTTATCCGGTATGGTTCTTCCAGTGCGCCCCTGTCTTTTGATACGACGCATTTCCATATCGAAGGGAAGGAAGGAAACTGGCTCGCCTTTGACAGCATTATCATAGACGGTGGGCAGTTCTTCCTGATGGAGCATGAAACCTATGGGAAGGAAGCGGCATGGGTTGTATTGGATGAGCACGGAAAGTTGATTGTGGACAACGTGTATCAGGGATTTGACCAGACCGTCCTGCAGCAGATCAAAGATTATCTCAATCCGACGCAGAATGTCACAGAGATACAGGTACAGGAAACACCATCTGATAACAGTAAGGAAAAGCAGCCCCTTGAAAACTGGCAGAAATATATGGAAAATGGCGAGTACCTCCGAAGCATTGAGAGTGGGGAAGAACAAAATTACAGCTTTATTGATGGGAATAAAAATAACTGTAAAAAGAAAAGTGGCAGGGTGTCCGTTTTGAAAAAGCTGAGGCAGAAACAAGCAGAAATCGCGAAGCGGAGCGGAAAGCCCGCACAGCAGATGGAAGCTACGGCAGATATGGAGCGCAGACGGAAGTAAATGGTGGAGGGATGATAGCTTTTTCAGCTATTATCCCTCTTTTTTTAATCCATAATCTTTATCCATAAAGCATATGGCTTATTGGAGCGTTTTGTGTTAAGATAAGAGTGAAAGAAGAACAATAAAAACGACAGGGAAAGGCATACGACGAATGGGAGCGGAAAGTAAGGAAACAAAGAAAACAGAGGCGAAAAGGACAGTGAAAGACAGTGTATTCTGCAACTTGTTTGGTGAGTCTAAATACCTGCTCCAGTTATACCAGGCGCTTCATCCTGAAGATAAGAAAGTACGGGAGGATGACTTAAAGACAGTCACTTTGGAAAATATTTTTACGGACAGCATCTATAATGACCTGGGGTTCATAAAAGGAAATAAGCTTATGGTGCTGGTGGAAGCGCAGGCCTTATGGACAGCTAATATTATCATCCGGGCTCTGGAATACCTGGTAAATTCATATCGGAGATATTTTTCTGAAAATGATATGGATTTATATAAGAGCAAAAAGGTGGAGCTTCCAAAACCGGAGCTGTATGTGATATATACAGGCGAACGGAAAACACGCCCGTCAGAGATTACGTTATCGGATGAATTTTTTGGAGGGGAGAAAACGGCGGTCGAAGTGACCGTGCAGATGATCTATGATGGGAAGAAAGGCGATATTATCAACCAATATGTGACATTCACAAAAGTAGTGGATGAGCAGAGAAAGCTATACGGGAGGTCAAAGAAAGCAGTGCAGGAGACAATCCGTATCTGCAAGGATCAGGATATTCTCAGAGAGTATCTCGAAGGAAAGGAAAGCGAGGTTGTGGATATTATGATGCAGTTATATGACCAGGAAGAGATTATGAGGGTGCATGACATAGGCGTGGCAAAGGATGCGGCAATCCGTGCAGCAGTAGAGACGTATCAGGAGTGCGGCATGACGTTTGTTGAGGTAGTAAAGCGTATTGCAGCACGGTTTGTTATGTCCCACGAAACGGCTGAAAAAGAAGTCGGGGAGTGCTGGAAAGACTGACAGGCACATCATATGGAACAGCTTATGAAGAAATCCTCTGACAGCAGACAGGCACGGCCAGGGGATTTTTATATGCCGTAAAACTTCCAGGAATATTTAAAAACAGGAGGGTGCAGTGAAGGAATCAGAACTGATAGGCAAAGTACATTCCGCTGTCTACCATCAATGCCAGCAACGGGGATATGCTGCTCCGGCCGACGTGCTGGTTGATGTGGGAGTGCTGCCAAAAGAAAAATACGAGGACTGGAGATTTGGGAAGGTGCGGTATCTGGAAGCAGTCTGCACATGTAATTTGAAGAAACTTTCCTTTATTATGAAACAGATCCGCTCCTATGCAAAGAAATCCAAATTAAAACCGTCATTCTGCTATTATAAGCGGTGGGGAGTGAAGAAAAAACATGGGCATAAGCCAGTAATTCCCTTACGTTTCAGTAAAAGTGGAAACCCGGAAATTGAAAAAGCCTATGCAACACACTATGTGGATTTGGGAAGGGCAGAGCAGCTAAAAAAGGAAAAGATGGAGAAGGCTGCAGCAGTCCAGACAGGAAGATTGGATAAGACGCCAAGTATGCCGGAAATGAATAGTTCCGAAAACAACAATGATTGATAAAATGGGGAAAGCGAATGGGAAAAGAAACGGATAAAAAGTATAAAGTTATGAAAATGATTATGGATGCCCTGGAAGATATTTTATGCTCTTATCAGGGCAGGGGGCATCTGTCCGCATATACCGATCTGGATTCCCTTGCGCTATTCGCAAGCCTTGTGGCATACGGGCAGATACAGGTGGAGAATTACCAGTATGACTATGATGATGGCATACGGGAGGATGGGGAAGCTGTCCAGATTTATCAGGAGCTTGCCCTACAGACAAGATGGCGGGTCGGGCAGCATACACGGATAGAACCGATACGGATGAATGCTTTGAAGCAGTTTGCAGGTATGGGTACGCCAGTATTTGAAGAGCAGATTTATTATAAAGACATTGCCTCTGTCCTAGTATGTGGGGAAATCCTGCCTTATGAGGTTTTCCAGTTGTTTACGGGTACAGCGGAAGTGAAAAAAATATATGTTTTCCCATATCCCTTCCGGGAGGGCTGGGAAAGGCCGCTCTATTTTTCTTTTGAGCCAACAAAAGCGGCGTTGGAGGAAATGAGAAAGTACATGGAAAAGAAATGGGAAGAGATGTGCCGGAAGATAAGGGAGAACGATAAGAGTTTTGACGCAATCATACCAAAAGTTGAAAAGTGGGAAGGGTAAACTTTTCCGGACAGCCCTGAGATTCTTTGTGCAAAAGAATCCCAGGGCATTTTATGTCGCCAGAGAATTAAGAAATATCGGCGTTTTTTTCTTTTTCCGTCTGTTTGTTGTGCGGCCTGCCTAAAATCATATCTACATTGGAGCATACCGTAGTCAATTCTTTCTGGTAATCCCGGTAGTAATGGTATGTTTTCTGTATTTCCTTTTTCTGCCGCAGAAGATTATCTTTTTCTGCTTTCAGGAGTTTCATGGAGGGAAGCCTGCCGTCTGTAGACTGGCCTTTCAGAAATTTTCTTGCAGCTTCATATAGGGCGATCTCTGTGGTGTGTTCTTTTCGGAACTGTCCTTTATTCTTTGCTTTACAAAACTGTTGGTAGACAGATTTGTTGGCAAGGTACTGGCCTGTGTAATGGATCTGTTCATTAACCTTTCGGAGTTTATCTTCTACAGATTTCAAGTCCTTTCTGGAACCGGAAGCATGGCTCTTAATCTCCGAAAAAGAATCTTCCAGGGAATCCCTCGTATCATAACCATGCTCTTGTATGTAAGCGACAGTCTTGGCCATTTCCTTCAGATTGGAAAGTTTTACTTTATTGGCATAGGCGGCGCTCTGCTGTGCTTTCACGCAAGTCTGCAGGTCGGTCACAAGCCGCAGGTCAGATTTGACAAACAGGATTGCCATAGGTTCTTCCTGTTCAGGAGTGGAATCCCGGTTTGTAGATGGTTTCACTTCTGTATCATATTCTTCTGGCGCATTCAGCCTCTTTTTATCTTCCCTTTTGATTGCATTTTCTTCAAACAGCTTCAAAAGATAATCGGCTCCGTAATGTGTGCCGAGCATTCTTTCCGTAATATATTTGCTGCGTTTGGGGTGGAGGTAACTGAACCTGCCCCGGCTGGTTTTGAGCCGGATACTATATTTTTCCAAAAGCAGTTTCTGATATTCTTCCAGGCTGCAGGAGCTGGCGGCGGCTTCCTCGATTGCGTTTCGGAGAAATTCTTTCTGTGTCTGAAAAACTGTCTTACGTGGGGTAAGGCCGTCCGCAATAATCTGACGATTGCGTCCATCCAGTTTCTTTTGTCCCCTTTGTTTTGCCCGGTATTCCCGGTCTGTGATTTTCTTTTCCGCAGGGGCAAGCAAGTCTACCTGATGCAAATGTTCCCGATGGCATATATCCATAAGGGATTGCTTTAAGTGTGTCAGGTAATCTTTGGATACATGGTGCTTGTATCCTGCACGGGAATCACACGCACGTTCCATGAAGTCCTGGCGTTCTATATCATATTTCCGCAGGCTGTTGATTACGATATGCACATGGATGTTGCCGCTCTCATTATGCCCGTCCATGTGTGTGCAGACTAAAGCCTGATGGCCGGGAAAATTTTTTCGGGCATATTCTAAACCAATCTGCTGTGCCTGTTCCCCGGTCAATCCGTTTTCTGTCACATCTTTTGGGTCGAAGCTGATGATGTAATGATGGGATTTTACATCATCATAGGATTCGTTTTTGTGATACAGGGCGTTCAGCTCCCGGCACTCCATATCGAATGTGAACGGGTCACAGTTTATGCCGTCCATGATATATTCTTTGCGTGGAATCAACTCGCCGTTTTCATCAAGCGTCGGCTTGCTCGTATCTTTGTCATACTGGAATATAAGATACCGCTGAGCTTCTCCATAGTCGGCGTTTTTATTCGCTATGTGTTTCAGTACTGCCATGAAAATCGCCTGCCATTTTTAAAACTTCATATTTCAGTTCATAAATTCTTGAAACGCTCTGTTCGATTGCCTTACGCATTGCCTGTGAATGGATGCCGCCGCTGTTGAAATGCCTTGCAATCTGGTTTAAGTTGCTGCCGATTTTTCCAAATTCTGCAACTAGCTTTTTCAGTTCTGGCAGGTCTGCCACAATCTCATATTTTGCGATTATTTTTTGCTTCATAACCTGTTTCCGGACATACTCTGCCAGTGGGAGGTTTGCGGTTTTTGCGTTTTCAGCTACGATTTCATATTCCGTGTCTGTGAGCCGGAGCATGATCTGATGTTTGTGCCGCAGCTCTTTGTCTTTCTTTGGTCTAGCCATTCCATAATTCCTTTCTGAAAAAATGTATTCATAATATAAGCCGATTAGAGGGTATTAGTGGGAAGTGAAAAGGAACTTTTTGTAGAAATATTTTAGATTTTTTCGTGATGGGGACAATCACGCTGCGACTATTTACAATAGGAGCCGGTCTGCATAATTGGAAAATATGCAGTAACCGAGGGCATGGGGAGCGGAATCCCCATCAAGGTTGCCGGGTAAGCAAAATCCACAAAGTGGGTTTTGAGTTACTCAGGCGAAACTTGCTTTTTATGTCAGAACTGAAATAAAAAGCATTATCCGAGAAGTTTTGTTATCAAAGAAACATCATGAAAAGCACAGTCTATCGGCAGTTTCTAAAGAACTCTTCGGATAATGTTACTTAATAATGCAGTTTGATTAAAAAAGCCATACATAGTATTTTTGTTAGTATTCTTAGTAAATCTATTATTACGATTGTTGGAATGTGTTGTTCTCAGCAAAATTTTATAATGCTAATCTTCTATGTCAGAATGCTTTTCTTTTGACCAAGGCTCAGGCACGAATCCTTTTACTAAACTTTTAGAATTCCTGTGTTTGACATAAAAATATCCCATTGTGGAGAATATAATAGCTCCTATAAAGTTTACAATCAGATCACTCATGGTATCTATCAAACCAATATCCAAGTAACCTTCTATGCCTAGTTCTTTTCCGTCAATCACTACTTCCTGAATATTTGTAATATGGATAGATTGGTTTTGACCTCCGGTATTCAGAAGTGTTGAATGTATAGAATGGATAACAGTATCTTTCTGCATATCCAGATTCCATAAAAAATCCATTCCAAACTCAAAAAATTCCCATAATACACCGATTGTCATAGAAAAACAAAATGCTGTAATAGCCATGAATAAGGGGGATAGGTCAAATTTCATTTTCCTCTGTCGGTTCATAATATCTACAAGCGAAAATCCTATTGCTGCACATAAAAATCCATTTAGTGTGTGCAAAACTGTATCCCTATATAGGAAACGCATATAAAAAGAACGGATTTCACCTAATATTTCGGCCGAAAAAATAAAAATGAGGACAATGATTTCCAGTGGAGACGGAAATTCCACTTTTAAAGTCGCTTGAATTACACTTGGTGTTATCATTAAGATAAGAGTTAAAATACATAAGAATGCATTTTCATAATTCTGGTGGAATATTTGGAGAATTAAGATTCCAAGAACAAGTAAGCGCAGTCCCAAATAAACGAAAAATGTATTTTTATGTTCTGTCAGCTCTGCAATGACAGCCTGATAGAATTTTCGTATTTTTCTTTTCATATATATTCTCTATTTTCATTTCCTTTTCTTTGTATGCAGCAAAATAATAAAATATAGTGTCAGGATGATATGGAGAGTGATTATGCTGTGCATATCATCAGAACCCATTTTGATATATAGAAAAGGAAAGAGTATTAAAACCAAGATCCAGATAATACTAAAAAATATATTTATCATGGAATCCTCCTATCTATGCGGGTATGACTGTTAAGACGGCATTGATCATATCATATGTGTCTGTCTTTAAATATGCTCTATTTTATGTAATTCACTGTAAGGATAGATAGTCCAAGGATGGCAAGCACGATGCCAGTTGCACGGTTTAAAGCTGCGGCGCTTGCTTTGTTTGCAAATTTGGCGGCAATCCTGGCCCATAGCAGGGTGGATGCGACACAAAAAACCAGACATCTCATATCCGGCATCCCGCCAATGGCAAAATGGCTGGCAGCGCCTGTGAAGGCCGTGAAAGCCATAATAAATACACTTGTTCCTACGCTTCATATGGCATCCGTCTATGCTTTGCTTTGTGAATTTCCAAGTGCAGATGCTGTTGCAAATGCACATCTCACAAGGCTTTCCAACCTACTCTTTGATAGTTCGAAAGGCAGATATGGAAAAGATACTGCTGTCATGTTTCGTGACGCTGCAAGAAGTTCTATCGGTTCTCATATGCCTGCCAAGTCTTTGGAACTAAAGCACACCATAAAACTTATTCGGGAATTAGCGATTGAGATTGACGAGATTGAAGCAGCCATCAAACGAATCATGGATAAAGAAATCCAATCGCCAATCTTTACCATTCCCGGTATCAGTTACCGGATGGGCGCAATGATCATCGCTGAGATTGAGGATTTCTCTCGTTTTGATTCCGCAGATAAGATATTCGCATATGCAGGAATGTCTCCCTCCACTTATCAATTCGGACAGTTAGACAACTGTTATTCCCATATGGAGAGAGGTTCCAGATACCTCCGGTATGCCCTTTACAATGCCACAAAATATGTCTGTCACTGGGATAAATCTTTTGGTGCATATCTTGAAAAGAAACGCTCGGAAGGCAAGCATTATAATGTTGCCATATCCCATGCCGCTAAGAAGCTTGTGCGATTGATTTTTGCAATGGAGAAATCAGGAAAAGCATATCTGCCAACTGCTTAATTTTTTTCTGTAAATATCTCCTTTTAGAGCACCTATAAAGATGCTCTTGTTGTCATACAGTTTTCAAGGTTCAAATATATCTGAAATGCGTTTCTGCAATTCATTCAAAAAGCTTTCATTTTAGATTTGACTTTTAATAGTTAGTCTTTCTATACTCATTTTCACTTCAAATGTCGTTCCGCCCTGCTCATTTCCATGAACCTCAATCTTCCCGTCATGCGCCCGCACGATCTCGCGTACCATTGCAAGTCCAAGACCTACACCGCCAATTTTTCGGCTTCTTGACTTATCCACCCGGAAGAATGGTTCAAAGATCTGCTCTCGGAATGTCTCATCGATTCCATTTCCTGTATCTGCAATCGTCAGAACAACTTCTTTCCTCTTTCGTTCTGCCGATACCGTAACTTTTCCATCTGCATGGTTGTATTTAATCGCATTTTCAACAAGGTTATAAAGCATCCGATAGATCAGTATATCACTTCCTGTCAGCATCAGACCCTCGCCTGCATTCTCTTCTTTCTCATCTACTGTACTCTGCGATTTCTGTATCAGTGCAACACCTTTTTCCTGTGCCAACGGTTCCAGATCTGCCAGCACTTCCTCGATTAGTCCGCAAAGTTCGATCTTGTCATTGCGCGCTACTGTCTGTAACTCACTCATATCCAGAAGTGTTCTGACCAACTTGCTGAGACGCTCGTTCTGCTCTGTCACCATCTGGATCGTCTCTTGCGCCGCTTCCCCATTCTCCAGATTTTCTGACGCATGATAGAGGTCCAGTTGTGCTTGAATTAATGCCAAAGGAGTCCGCAGCTCATGCGCTGCATTCCCGGTAAACTGGCGCTGTGTCTCGAACGATTCCGACAGTCGCAAAAGCATCTTATTATAAGACGTACGAAGTATGTCCAACTCTGCAATCTTATTCTCTTCGATCGTATAATCCGTCAGGTTCTGTGCCTGTACTTTTTCAACTGTCTCAGAAAACTCTCTGAGCGGTTTTAATGCACGACCACTAATAAAATATGTCACCGCTCCACCAAGTAACGCTACAACACCTGTGATCAGTAGACTTCTGTTTCTATAATCGGATTTCGAATTATACACCTCCGTAGCAAATTGTGATGCAAAATTGTCCCACTCATTATCCGGAATCTCAATGTATAGTGCTTCCGGTGTTTTTCCCTGATCTGTAACTGTTTCCTGAAGTGTATCGATATAATAGACTCCATTCTTATATAAGAAAAATGTAAGGCATCCGCACAATACTGTGATCAACACTGTAGTAAGGATTGTCAGTCTCCACTGGAGTGATAATTTTCTCATGCTTTGCCATCTCCTCCTATCTTATAACCCTCGCCAATCCTATTTACGATCGGATCATAGCCAAGTCCCGCCTTGAGTTTTCTCCTCAGGGAAGACATATGCACACGAATAGAGCCGCTAAAACTATCCACAGAAGAATCCCAAACATGCTCAATCAACTCTTCCTGGCTGACCGGCCGGCCCTGATTCAGAAGAAGATACTCTAGAATCCCCTTTTCTTTTCTCGTCAACGCAACCGGATTCTCTTCTGCATACGCCACTCGTTCTCTTATATCAAACCGAATGCCGTTGCATTCCAGGCAGACATTTTTCTGTATGAATTTTCGTCTCGTCAGACTTCTCACGCGTGCCTCGAGTTCCTGCAAATGAAATGGTTTTTCCATATAATCATTCGCACCTACATCCAACCCTTCAACTTTATCTGCAATCTGACTTCTCGCAGACAAGATCAATACCTTTGTCTCTTCATCTTCTTTACGAAGTTCCCGAAGAATCTCCATCCCATCCACCCCAGGAAGATTAAGATCAAGCACGATCAGATCATACATTTCAGCATAAATCATATCCAATGCTTCTTCTCCGTCATTGCACACATCCACCTCATAGCCGGTCTGGTGCAGACTTTTCGCGATCATGTCACATAATTTCTTCTCATCTTCAACGACTAATAATCTCACTTTATTTTTCTCCATCTTCTTAACAGAAATTTTACACCTCCTATTGTATAATGCCAACATCGAAAAGTCAATAAACTGACTTTGAACATTGAAAGGAGTATTTTATGAAATCTGAAAAAGCATCACAGATTCTTTTACTTACAGCCGGTCTGGTTCTTTTCTTTGGCGGAATTTTCCGCGGCGAAGCCGCTGTAGTACTCAGCAAAGCAATAAAATTATGTATGGAGTGTGTCGGAATTGGATAAGAAAATAAAATCAAACAAAAACATTTTCGTCCGTTTCCGCGGATGGATTCAGGCCGCTGCAACACTGCTTACAAACATTCACATTCCGAATCTATGGAAAGGAAAAATTTATCAGGGAAATGTAAAGACAATGTGTGTACCCGGACTGAACTGCTACTCTTGTCCGGCCGCCACAGGTGCCTGTCCGATTGGAGCTTTCCAGGCTGTAGTTGGTTCCTCAAAATTCAAGTTCACCTACTACATCACCGGATTTTTCATCCTGTTAGGAGTTCTGTTAGGACGATTTATCTGCGGTTTCCTTTGTCCGTTTGGATGGTTTCAGGATTTGCTGCATAAGATTCCGGGTAAGAAATTTTCCACCGCAAAGTTGAAACCCATACGGTATCTGAAATACGTGATTCTGGTCGTCTTTGTTATACTGCTTCCGGCATTTGTAACCAATTCACTTGGTATGGGAGATCCTTTCTTCTGTAAATACATTTGCCCACAGGGCGTACTTGAAGGCGCAATTCCTCTGTCACTTGCCAACTCAGGAATCCGTTCTGCACTCGGACATCTGTTTACATTTAAGTTCACAATCCTTGTGCTTTTTATCATCTTAAGCATCTTGCTTTACCGTCCATTCTGTAAATGGATCTGCCCACTCGGTGCCATCTATTCTCTGTTTAACAGAGTATCTTTTCTTAAGATTCAGGTGGATCACGAGAAATGTGTTGGCTGCCAGAAGTGTAGCCGTGTTTGCAAAATGGATGTCAATGTAGTAGACACACCGAACCATCCGGAGTGTATTCGCTGCGGAGAATGTATGAAAGCCTGCCCGACTGATGCAATCTGCTATCATTACGGATTTTCAAACAAGAAACAGGCTGACAATAAACTAAGATAAAATCAATAAAATGAAATTCAAAAGGAGCTTTAAAATTATGAAAAACAAATCAATCAAAACAAACTCAATGAAATTAAAAAAGGTAATCGCTGCATCACTTGCCATTTCCGTACTTCTTGCTTTCACAGGCTGCGGAAGCGCTTCCTCCTCAACAAACAATAAGAAACAGGAATCCACTTCCTCTGTAGATGCCGGAAGCACAGATGAACTGAACGACCTTTACCAGCAGGAAAATCAGCTTTTTGCTGATCACAAAGACGCTTGGGACAAAGTATTTGGTTTTATGAGCAAGAATACTGACGGTGATGCCATGAGTGAAAACTATGCAGACGTCCTTGCAAGTACAGTTGAATCTAATAAAGATTCCTTCTCAGAAGAAGAGTATGAAACTCTGAGCAAAGACATTGAGACGATCCGCGGCATCGAAGAAGAAATTGCAAAGCTTGAGAAAGAGATTGCTGCATCTGATTCCTCTGACAGTGCTTCCTCCAAATTAGATGAATCCGCAAGTGTGTTTCACAAGTTCAAAGGAAAAGATTTGGATGGAAATGATGTAGATGACAGCCTTTTCACTAATAACAAAGTTACAGTTGTAAACTTCTGGTTCAGTGGGTGCAAGCCATGCGTTGGAGAGCTTTCTAAACTGAATGAATTAAACGAAACACTCAAGAAAATGGGTGGCGAAGTTGTTGGTATCAATACAGACACTTTAGATGACAATCAGGATGGAATCAAAGAAGCGAAAGAAATCTTAAAAGCTCAAGGTGCTTCCTACAAGAATCTGACTTTCGATTCTGATTCAACAGTTGGAAAATACGCCGGCAACATTATGGCATTCCCTACAACAGTTCTTGTTGATAAAGACGGAAATATCGTTGGCGAGCCTTTGATGGGCGGAATTGACGATCAAGCAAACTACGATCAGCTGATGAAACAGATTCAGTCCGTAATCGACCAGAAATAATTTATCTTATAATTAAGGATTGTCAATTTTTACGTATAAATTTTGGAGAAATCTGTGGGTAGGGATGTATCCCCCAGTTTTAAGAAAAATGGATTAGATTATCAAAATATTGTTATTTTTGCAGGATATAATATCGATAGTCTTTCGTTAATGAAAAGTCTAATCCCCTAATGGCGGCTCTGCAAAGGAAATCAATGTGGTCAATATTTTCAATGTAGAAGGCGGAAAAGTTGTTGATTATGGAAAATATCAGAATATAAGAAATATGACTACCACGGATGAGGTGGATTATTCGGGTAATGCCGTGACAATCCATACGTCTGCTGAGAAACTTTATTATGAGGGGAAACTTGACAGTGTAGTTATGGGGTACATGACCTGACAGATGGAGCTGCCAAACTACAGGATGGCGCCTCTGCGTTAAAAGACGGTGGGAACAGCCTGCAAAGCGGAGCCGCAGAACTGCAAAATGGAGTAAACGAGTTAGATGAAGGAATTCATTCTTTGAATAGCGGAATAGGGCAAATGCAGGAAGCGCTGAATGCTTTAAATGGACAGTCGCCAGAACTTGTAAATGGCTCTTCTTCTTTTCGATCAGCACTTGGGAAACTGCAGGAAGCATTAAACAGTGTATCTGTAACAAGTGAAGATCTGACCGCATTGACAGACGCATCTTCTGCTATAAAGAGTGGAATTGATGATCTTGTTGCAGGGATCACTGCATTACAGGATAATATAAGTTTTAGCGCATATAAAGCGACCATGCTTCAGAATGGGTTAGATATTGATGGGCTTCGCCAGAAAAATGAAACAGCAATCGGAAATTTACAAGGACTGATCAGCAGCCTGTCCTCCCAGATTGAAAGTATGAAAAATGCAGGAATGGATACCGGAGACTTGGAAGCGCAGCTTGGGAGCCTTTCAGATATTATTGCATTGCTTGGCGCTAATAATGCAAGCATAGGAGGAACTGAAAGTTATCTATCAGCGATCAATTCTAACTTGTCTGCATTACTGCAGGGCGCAGCAGCTTTACAAGCGAATTATGGAGCCTTTGACAGCAAAATTGGAGAATTGGTAAATAAAATCGGAGGTCTGGCATATCAGATGTCGGAACTTTCCACAGCGGTAAATACATTGGTAACAGAGTATGAAAAGCTAGACAGCGGCATCAAACGATATACAGATGCGGTTGCAAAAATTGTTGCAAGTTATTCGCAGATTACTGACGGGGCTTCCAAGCTTGTTTCTGGGAGTGGTGCATTAAAAACCGGAAGTGATAGTTTATACAGCGGAACAGGAGAATTGCTTTCTGGTATTGTGGAAATATACAATGGCACAGGCACTTTAAAGGACGGCACAGGCACTTTAGATGAAGGGGTTGCGGAATTGATTTCTGGCATAGCGCAGCTTTATGACGGCGCAGGAGAATTGAAAGACGGAACCTCCGAAATGCGGGAAGAAACTGATGGCATGGATTCAGAGATTACAGATAAAATTGACGAATTGCTGGAAACTGTTATCGGAGGTGATTTGGAAGTTGTATCTTTTGTGTCTGATAAAAATACAAATATAGATAAGGTGCAATTTGTGATTAAAACAGGTGGAATCCAGATAGAAGAGATAGAAGAGGACAATGCCAAGGAAGCAAAGACTTTGAATATGTGGCAGAAATTTTTGAATCTGTTTGGCCTGTATGATGAGGATTGAAGCGCTAAGAGATAATTAATAACAAAATACTTTATGGAGGCTGTAGAATTCCGATGAGCTGAAATATTGGAGATAAGAAAGCCAGCAGACTTAATTCTATCTGCTGGCTTTCTTTCATATGGAAGCAAAATATATTTGATGTACTGAAAGGATTGAAAATGGTGTGGATTTACTGCTTATAAGATTAGAGAAAATAGATAATGATTTTTATGAGAGTTTAATAAAGTTCATATCAGATCATGGTTACTCACCCAAAGTAGTTGTTCGGAACACAGATATACTTTCGTTTCATGGACTGGAGATTATTTCGTCAAAACATCAGGTTCTCTTACATGATGAAGAAATTAAAATGACGAAAAAAGAATTTTATATTCTTGAACTACTGGCAAGGAATAAAGGGCAGGTATTTACGAAAGATCAAATTTATGACCAGGTTTGGGGAGAAAGCTATTTTTCTGACAGTAAAAATATCATCGCCTATATTAACAAAATCCGTAAGAAAATAGAACCAGACCCGGCTCATCCGATTTATATTCTGACTGTCTGGGGAATTGGATATAAATTCAATGAAAAAATAGAGTAGGCAGTGATGCATGAATTATATCATCATTGCTTATTTTATAATGTAAGAATACTATATGTAGGAAGGGGTGAGAAGATGAAAAACGAAATTACTGAAAAACTGGAATTGTTTATGCAGAATTTGCGATGTGAGGACATGAGCAGGGAAACATTGGTACATCTGGATAGCTGCAAGATAGAATCAGAAAAACTTGCAGAACTGGAAGAAGAATACAGGCAGACGATGATTGAATTAGAGGATTCATCCAGAGTCGTTTTAGAACGCTACACAGATCAGATGCAGTCAAAGGCTTTTGCAGAACAACAAGAGGCATATCTGCAGGGGATACTGGATGCTTTCCAGATTTTGTCTGGATTGGGGATTTTATCATCAAATCAAAATGTAGAAAAATTAATAGCACACCTAGAAAAAGACTCACCGAAATGAAAGGTGGGTCTTTTTTATAAGATGTCTCTTTCGAGAAGAATAAACAAATTCTATAAACAATCTATAATTTCTTCAATAAAAATTCTATTTTTCCATCTTATCATCTATTTTGTGAGAAGCATTTGTAAGGAGGGCTTCGGCAGTGGCGTGTAGCACAGACAGCATGTACTCGTCGCATCGGCTTAATAAGTTCAGCAGGGATTTATATGTAGGGTTATCAAGGTACTGCTCAGGCCATACATATTCATCAGCGGAGATATGGAGTGCCCACATAATCCTGCAGAACATAGGCAGGCTTGGCATACCCTTTCCGTTTTCTAAATTTTTGTAATATTGCGGATGGCAGCCAATCAGTTCGGCCACTTCTTCCTGTGTAAGCCGACGTTCGATACGCTTTTTCTTTATTAGTTCGCCAAATTTTGGATCAATTTCAGACATAATGTTCACCTCATATGATTTCTTTTTAGTAGTGTATAACAATACCTTTTAAATGTGAAAAGTGTAAAAGATGAATGTTTCGTAGTGTAATAGGCTACCAATCAAACGCTCAATACCTTTGTGGTTGTAAAAAAAATGCAATCACCAAAGGCTTATTTGGGTGTTTTTCTTATGCCTTTTGATTGTGTGGGAGTGGAAATGCACATAGAAGGGCATATTTTGGAAATTTGCTGCCGTTTCTGCCAGAACAAAGATGGCAGATGTTTTTTAGAAGCAGGCAGGGGTAAAAGGCAGGTAAATCTGTTAAAAAAATCTTTTTAAATCCTGTTTCCAAAGACACTCTTGAAAGTAGTGCATCAGAGTATGTTTATGTAGTTAAAAAGAATATCATCACAATAAGAATCGTCCGGCAGAGCTATATCTGTCCGGGCGTTTTTTATATATCTGAAAATTTTTTGAAAAATTTCTGGAAAGACCCGTTAAAACGGGCCTTCCCATTTGGGAGAAAGAATGAAGGGAAGTTTATGCCTTCTCTTTCTGCCAGTCGGAACGGGAAGGAGGTGAAATCGAATGGAACAATCTCCTTCTCAGGATGAATTGACGGTCATGCATCAGTTTGACCGTCTGTGCCAGTTAGCATTGGACGGCGAAGCGGCAAATTACTACCGGCATATGGAGTACCAGAGGAACCACGAAGTAAATTTTTCTGAAATGAAAGAAAAGGAACTGGACAGTATTTTTGTGATGGATGAATACAATTTAGACAGTTCGCATTTCCGGGTTCTTGGCTATGACATAGAGGTAAAAGACACGCTGCTTGTGGAAGCACTGCAGGCTCTGACAGAGAAAAAGCGGAATGTGGTCCTTCTGTCTTATTTTCTGGAGATGACGGATGCAGAGATCGCAAGGGAAATGAAGCTGGTACACAGCACGATACGGGAGCATAGGACACGCTCGCTTGAATTACTTAAAAAACTTATGGAGGAAAATATGGATGGAGCAGAAGAATAAGCGTACAGAAGAAAGAAATTTGCTGCCTTTTCATATTATTAAGGCGGCATCAGAAGGGGATGCACAGGCTATCCAGGCTGTATTGAAGCATTATGAGAGCTACATAGTGAAATTATCCACTAGAAAAATGTATGACGAGTTTGGGCAGACGCATTACTGTGTGGATGAATCATTGCGCAGACGGCTGGAAACAAAACTGATTGCTAAAACATTGGCTTTCCGCCCGGTTCCATATAAGGGCATACGAGCATAGAAACAGACTGGCCGTATTTTTTGTACCTTGAAAATTTCATATTGAGAATCCTGCAGGACGTATGAAACAGTTGAGCTATTTAATGAATGCGCCATGACTATCTGTATCTGAAACTTTACAACATCGTGTCGCAAAGTGGCGGATATTGAAAACGATGGAATGTTGATATAGACATTGAAGTAAAGGTACGAGCGATAGATATTTGATTATTGGCAAAGAGATAGGGACTTTGCGGCGATGATGCTGTTTCTGACAATGATACTTCCGGAGATAAGCTGCTCCGGTCTGAAAAGATGGTGAGATTCCAATGGTGCTGTTTCCTGACAGCCGCCTGCAGGATATAAATTTTGGAAGGAGGACAGAGAATGCCACGTAATGTAAATAAGAAACGATTTGTTAGATATAAAGAAGGTGCGGAGTTATACAGTATGTGTCAAAGAAAATTTGAGCAGATGGCAAAAGATGCAAATGCCATATATAAATTAACCTGTTGTGCTAGATAAAAATATAAAAGAACTTCAACAAAATGTGCTATCC
>OFGE01001410.1_pt1 | contig 21144 bp, 14 predicted proteins | sample 1521681 | NCBI WGS metagenome assembly OFGE01 (sample SAMEA3504093, study PRJEB24116) | mouse gut metagenome | biome: mouse gut; feature: mouse-associated habitat; material: faeces | place: Denmark | collected 2011
TTCCGGCTTATGAGCAGCCTGCGGTGACGGCGGGAGCACGAAACGGCAGGTATGTTTCCACTGGTTGCCGTGGTCCGATACATATTCCAACGACAATTCCAAGCAATAGGAAAATATCTTCGTATTGACCAGAACGCAGTGGACGGTTTGCTGGCCACCTTAATCAATAATCTTCCTGCGATCGCTTCTCTGGAGGATATGGATGGCAGAAGCCGGATGGTCAACACCGCTTTTTTGGTTTCTGCCTCTTTTGCGCTGGGGGACCACCTAGCCTACTCCAGTCAGACAGCACCGGACATCATCGCTGGTGGGGCCGTCCGGCGGCGGCAAGTCCACCATCGCTAGCCTGCTGGCCCGGTTCTGGGATGTGAAGTCCGGCCAAGTACTGGTGCGGGGCGTGGATATTCGGACGGTCCCCCTGTCGGAGCTGATGGACCACATCAGTATGGTTTTTCAAAGGGTGTATCTGTTCCAGGACACCATCTACAACAATATCGCCATGGGCCGTCCGGACGCCAGCCGGGAGGAGGTCATGGAGGCGGCAAGGAAAGCCCGGTGCCACGATTTCATTATGAGCCTGCCGGACGGCTACGATACGGTGGTCGGGGAGGGCGGCGAATCCCTCTCCGGCGGCGAAAAACAGAGAATTTCCATTGCCCGCTGCATCCTGAAGGACGCGCCCATCGTCATCCTGGACGAGGCCACCGCCAGCGTAGACGCGGACAACGAGAGCTATATTCAACAGGCTATCAGCGAGCTGTGCAAGGGCAAAACCCTGCTGGTCATCGCCCACCGGCTGAACACGATCCGCCACGCCAATCAGATTTTCGTGGTGGCGGAAGGGCAGATCGTCCAGCGGGGCGTCCATAAGGAGCTGATGCGGGAGGAGGGCATTTACCGCAAGTTCGTCTCGGTACGGGAAAACAGCCAGGGCTGGAACAGCCGAAGTGCGTAAGGAAAGAGCCGCCTGGATCAAGTACTCATTTTCCGGGTCGATGCTGGCGGTGGCCTCATCCAGGATGATGATGGGCGCGTCCTTTAAGATAGCGCGAGCGATGGAGATGCGCTGTTTTTCTCCCCCGGAAAGGCTTCCGCCGCCCTCTCCCACCACCGTGTCATAGCCATTGGGCAGGGCCATAATGAAGTCGTGGCAGTGGGCCTTTTTCGCCGCCGAGATCATCTCCTCCTCCGTGGCGTCCGGCCTGCCGAAACAGATGTTGGCCCGGATGGTGTCGTGGAAGAGATAGACATTCTGAAAGACCATGGAGATATGCTTCAGCAGGCTGTCGCAGGTGAACTCCCGCACATCGTGCCCGCCCACCGTAACGCTGCCACTGGTTACATCATAGAACCGGGCGATCAGGCTGCAAATGGTGGTCTTGCCGCTGCCGGACGGCCCTACGATAGCGGTAGACGTGTTCTGGGGGATGGTGAAATTCACATCCCTCAAAACCGTCCGGGCATCGTAGCCGAAGTCCACATGGCGGAACGCAATGTCGAACCGCTCCAGAGGGATATCCCGCCCGTCCTGGTCGATGAAGTGATTTTCCCGCAGGGCGTCCAGCTGATCCATTGCGTTGTTGATGACGCTGAGGACGTGGGCGCTGTCGCTGATTGGCTCCAGCCCGGCGAAAATGCCGAAGGAGAAAAAGCAGATCATCAGCATCATGGGCAGCTCCAGCGTACCCGCCAGCGCCAGCCAGGCCGCGGTTCCCGCCAGGGCCACGGAAGCGATTTTCAGCGCCAGCAGGTGCAGACAGTTGGCGGGAATGAAGCCCCACTCGATTTTCAGGCAGATGTCCCGGCTGTCCCGGATGGCCTGGCGCATCGCCGCCATAGAGGCCCCGCCCTGTCCGAAGGACTTCACCACCGGCAGGCCCCGGGCGTACTCCAGCGTTGCCGCCGTCAGGTCCCGCCCCGCCTGGGCGGACACCGGGGCATTTACCGCGCTGTGGCGGGACACCAGAAGCAGAAACAGGAGGGACAGGGCCGTCCCCGCCAGAGAGATCAGCGCGGCCAATGGGTTGACAGCCAGCAGGCACAGGAAGATGCACAGGAAATTCAGATACCCGCCCACGAAGCTGTCCACCATGCGGATGCCCATATTCTCCAGCGTGTGCAGGCCGGTGGTGATGGAATTCAAAATATTCCCTGTGTCCACCTGCTGGAAATAGCCCAGCGAGACCCGTTTCAATGCCTCGCCGATGGCTAATCGGTCCCGTGCTACCAGCTCATAGCTGATGGCCTCCTGGAATCGGGCCTGCAAGTAGCTGAACAGGAACCGGAGCAGCACCAGCGCCCCGATGACCAGCAGGCTCAGCCCGATCCATTTTTGCTCCAGCCGCCCCTGGATCAGTAACCCTACCGTATAGGCCGCCACCATAATGGGCATTGCCGCAAACCAGGTGGAGAAGAAGGAAAACACGAAGCCGATGTATAGCTTCCCCCGGAACGCCCCGCACCAGCGGATAATGCGCTTGACCGTTTTGAACACCTTACACCGCCTCCTTTCCGCTGATCGCCCAATCCTTAGCCCCGATGTGGGCCTGCCACATCTGCCGGTAGAGCGGACAGGTCTGCAAAAGTTCTTCCTGCCGGCCCTGGGCGATGACTTCGCCGCTTTTCAGCACCACGATGTTGTCCGCGTTCCGAATGGTGGACAGCCGGTGGGCGATGACCAGCAAGGTCTTTCCACGGGTCAGTGCGGCGATGCTCTGCTGAATTTTTTCCTCATTCTCGGGATCAGTGAAGGCGGTGGCCTCGTCCAGAATCACCACCGGAGCGTTCTTCAAAATCATCCGGGCGATGGCGATGCGCTGCTTTTCCCCGCCGGACAGCCGCTTTCCCGCCTCCCCCGCTGGGGTGTCGTAGCCCTGGGGCAGCTTGGAGATAAACTCCTCGCACTGGGCGGCCCTTGCCGCCGCATAGACCTCATCGTCGCCGGCGCTGGGCCTGCCCAGGTGGATGTTCTCTTTCAGCGAGCAGCGGAACAGAAAGTTATCCTGGGTGACGAAACTGACCGTGTCCGCCAGTTGGAGCAGGGGGATGTCCTTGATGTTCACTCCGCTGATGGAGATTTCCCCCTCCGTCACATCCCAGAACCGGGCAATCAGCTTGGCTACTGTGGATTTCCCGCCGCCGGACGGCCCCACCAGCGCGGTAAAGCTGCCCTGGGGAAGGTCCAAACTCACGCCGTGGAGCACCTCGTCCGCCCTCTCGCCGGTGTAGGAGAAGCGGACGTTTTTCAGCGCCACATCGTACCCGGACAGCTCCGCCCGGTCCTCCGGCTCGGGCAGCTCCGGCATGTCCAGATATTTTTGCAATTCCTCCACCGTCATCTGCATCTGCTTGATCTCGTTGGCAAACACCTCCAGTTTGGCAAGGGATGTGACCATGGACATGGACAGCATCACCCCCAGCGCCGCCTCCGCCGCCGTGATGGCCCCGCCCGTCCCCAGCCACAGGCACATGGGCAGGGTCCCCAGCAGCGTGGAGGGAAACAGGGCGAAAGCCAGCTTCATGGTCACCCAGGTGGAGGACAGCCACTTGACCACGAAGGTGCGGTAGCCGGTGATGGCTTTGGCGTACTTGTCGTAGGAGGCTCCCGCACGGCCAAAGGCTTTGATGACCTCGATGCCCTCGATGTATTCCACGATGGTGCTGTTCATGGCCGTGTTGGAGCGGACATACTGGTCGAAATTCTTCCCGCTGATTTGGAAGGTCAGCGCCATGCAGACCAGCGAGAGGGGGACCGTCGCCAGGGACGCCAGCGCCAGACGTCCGTCGATGCACGTAAGGGCGATCAAGCTCACAATGGGCAGGGCCAGGTGCCCCATCCCCTCGGGGATCATGTGGGCCAGGGGCGGCTCGATGTCCTCGATCTTATCCACCATCAGGTTCTTGATCTCCCCGATGGAGTGGGCGGCCACCTCCCCCAGCGGGGCGTGGAGGAACCGGTCTGCCACCCGCAGCCGCAGGCCCTCCAGAATGTGATAGGCGGCGTAGTGGGACAGCATGGTGGAAAAACCAAAACAGAGAATTTTTACCAGATAGGCCCCCAGCGCCAGACCGCACCAGGTCAAAATACCCTCCTCCCGAAGCGCCCCGGCGGAGAACGCCTCGATCAGCCGGAAAACACAGTAGTAGGGCAAAAGCCCCGCCGTCACGCTGACAACGGACAGGATCACCGAGCCGGTGAGCCGCCGTTTGCCCGCCCCGGCGTAAGTGAGCAGGCAGGAAAACCAGCCCTTTTTCGTTTGCTCCAAGCAAACCACTCCCTTCAAACAAATATGGACGGTACCAACAGGCACCGTCCATATTTTAAGGGAGTTAGCAACAACTATCTACCCCGCATAGACCAAACAGTCCCGTTTGGACAACAAATTCACCTGCGCCGGTACTCCGTGGGCGACATCCCCATAACCTTCCGGAACACGATGGCAAATTTGCTGGGGCTGTCGTACCCCACCCGTCCGGCGATCTCCACCACGCTGAGGGCCTTGTCGGTCCGCAGCAGCACAGCCGCCTGGTTCATCCGGTACTGGGTCAGCCAGTCCCCCATGGAAGTGCCGAACACGAATCTGAAGCACCGTTTCATGGTGGTCAGGGGGATGTCGAACCGGGCGGCCAGGGCCTGCTGGGTGTGGCTCTCGTCCATATGCGAGGCCAGAAACGCCTGGATGGCCTTGACCTTTTCCACCTGGGATTTGTAAAAGTAGGGCTTTTCCTCCCGGTCCTCCGGCAGCTCCAGCGCGTGCAGGTACAGCAGCAGCTCCAGGATCTTCACCTTGAAGTAGGGCAGCTTGATCTTCTCCGGCACAGCGTACAGCTCCCCGAAGATGTGCTCGATGCTGGGGGCCGCGTGAATGACGGCGGGGTCGGTGTCCTTGCAGTATTTCTCCCGCAGGGACCGCAGATTCACCGGGAAGTCCCGCATCTCTTGGGGCAGAGATTGACAGGCGGTATCCAGGTCGAAGGAGACCATGGCGCCGTGGTAGTGGGACAGGGGGAACTCAAAGTGGCCCGTGTGGGTCAGCCGCCGGTCCAGCTTCAGGTCCCCGGCCTCCACATAGGAGTAGGCGTCCCCCTTCACCGGGTACTCCAGCCGCCCCTCCCGGCAGTGGTCGATGCACAGCAGGTCCTGCCCTGGACGGAATTCCGAATCGTAGTATCGCATATGGAAATCATTATAGGCAAGAGAAACGCCGGGAAACACCTCGTAAAGGGTGATCGTACCTTCGCCGCTCTCATTGCGGAACTGATAAATCACGCAGCAATCGCTTTCGATGACCACTGCTTTTTGCATACCGGCAAGTATCGGCATAGTTGCTGCGTTCCTCCTGTTTTACGTTAGTTGTTGTTCAGCCTTGTTAAACTCCTAAATTCAAGCGCAAGCATGAAAACCGCAATTACCAGCACAATCATGTCAGTCAGCGCTGGGGCGAGGAATACGCCGTTGATACCCAGCCCGCCCAGCCTGGGAACCAGAAGAACCAGAGGAACAAACAGCACGATCTGCCGCAGCAGCACCAGCACGCTGGCCTTGGAGGCTTTGCCCAGAGACTGCATCAGCGTGATTGCCATCAGCACAAGGCCCAGGAAGATGTAGGTACTGAACAGGACGCGGAAGTCCGTCACGCCCATGCTCACAATCCCGCTCTCTTTGATAAACCAGGACAGCACCGTCTCCGCGCCAAGCTGGATGGGGATGTAGAAAATCAGGCTCAGAACAGTGACGCCGGCAAGAAAGGTTTTGGTAATCTGCTTGACCCGGTCATACTGCTTTGCCCCATAATTCGTCCCGGCGGCAGGCTGAAAGCCCTGGCTTGCGCCCCACAGGGGGATCATGGTGAAGGACTGCACGCTCAGCGCGGCCCCCAAAAGGATCTGCCAGTCATCGCCGCCATAGCTGTGGGCGGTGTGATAGAGGACCGTCTGCTGGAGCAGGGTCATGACCTGCATGAGCATGGCGGAGAAGCCCACCCCGAAAATCTCGGGAATCAGGCTCTTTTCCACACGGATGCCGTGGATACGGACGTTCTTACTTTTGGAGCGGAAGTGCCGCAGCATCGCCGCCGCGTAGACGATCTGGGCGATGACCGTCGCGTAAGCGGCTCCCTCAATTCCCATTCCACGAGGTTCGAGGACGGAAATCAGAATGGGGTCGAGAATGATATTCAAAATAGCCGAGCCGCCGCTGTATATCATGGCCTGTTTGAGAAGCCCCTCGCCCCGCATAATCATATTGGAGGACTGGGCGAAGTTGACAAACAGGCTGCCCGCGAAGATAATCCGCAGATAGCGTTCGGCGTTGTTCAGAATCGCGCCCTCCGCACCGCTCAGAGTCAAAATCGGGCGGGTAAAAATCATCCCCAAGACTGTAACAATCACTCCGAGGATCAGGTTCAGCGCGATCAGGTTGCCCATGATCTTGTCAATGGTTCCCTGGTCCTTCTTTCCCACCGCTCTGGACAGGACCGAAGCCGACCCGACGCCGATCAATGTGGAAATGCCCGAGTTAATCAGGGTAAACGGGTAGGAAACGGAAACCGCTCCCATAGCCACCTGGTCGATCAGCTGTCCCACGAATACCCGGTCCATGAAGCTGTACAGCCCGACCACAACCATGCCGATGATCGCCGGGAGGCTCAGGGAGAGCATCAGCTGGAACGGCGGCGCGGTCAGAAGTTGTGTGCGGGTGTCTGTTTTTTGTGCCATAATCAATACCTCCTTCTTGAGTAGCTTTCTCTAACCTTTTGCTATCATATCAGCGGACAGTTTGATTGTCTGCTCTGTTTCGCCCGAGCTGTCCCGTTTGGACAACATCATTTGTTCAGCTTCCACCCTGCGGCCTCATTCCGGCCCAGGACGAAATCGGCATAGATACCTTTCTGCCCGATCAGCTCCTCGTGCCGGCCCCGCTGGACGATCTGCCCCTCGTCCACCACCAGAATCTGATCGGCGTTGCGGACGGTTTTCAAGCGGTGGGCAATCATGATGATGGTTTTGTCCCGGGTCAGGGCCTCAATGGCCTTTTGGAGCCGGTCCTCGTTCTCCGGGTCCACATTGGCGGTGGCCTCGTCCAGGATGACGATGGGCGCGTCCTTCAGCATGGCCCGGGCGATGGAAATTCTCTGCTTTTCCCCGCCGGACAGGGAGGCTCCACCTTCCCCGATGACCGTGTTGTAACCCTCCGGCAGCGCCTCGATGAAGTCGTCACAGCAGGCTTTCCGCGCCGCCTCCACCACCTCCGTGTGGGTGGCGTCCGGGCGGCCGAACTTGATGTTGTTCTCGATGGTATCGGCAAACAGATAGACATTCTGAAACACCATGCTGATCTGGTCCATCAGGGATTCCAGGGTGTACTCCCGCACGTCATGCCCGCCGATTTTCACCGCGCCGCTGTCCACATCCCAGAACCGGGCGATGAGATTGCACAGGGTGGTCTTGCCCGAGCCGCTGGGGCCGATGACGGCGGTAGTGGTTTTGTCCGGGATGGAAACACTGACGCCGTGGAGAATCTCCTTCTGCCCATAGGAGAACCGGACGTTTTCAAACAAGATGTCGTGCCGCTCCGGCTGGATCAAGGCGCCGCCCTCGTCCATCTGGGGAATGCGGTCGATCCGCTCCGCGTGGTGGATGGCGCTGTCCGCCATGCGGAGGATGGCCATACCGCTGCCGGCGGACTCGATCTGGGCAAACACCAGGAAGGACATGACAACGGTCATCAGGGTGTTGGCCAGCGTCATGGTTCCTGCCAGATAGAACGAGATGGCCGCCAGAATCATGGCGATGCTACCCAGATGAAGCGCCAGCCCCTGGGCGATGGTGTAGGGGGTGAACAGCAGCTCCACATCCAGATTGCACTTGCAGTTTTCCGCCAGGGCGTCCCGGACCCGTTTGTCCCCCTTGCCCGTCAGGTTGAAGGATTTGATGACGCTCATGCCCTGGACCTGCTCCAGCACCGCGCCCACCATTTTGGCGGCGGATGTCTGCCGTTTCGGTGCCAGCACGGCGGATTTCCGCTCCATGGCGGAGGTGATGAGCAGATACAGTGCCGTCCCGGCCACTACAATCAGCCCGACGCGCCAGTCCCAGATGAGCACCATCACGGTGAACACCAGGGCGTTGATAAAGCCGCCCAGCATCCCCACCAGCACCATGGGCGCGGTGGTCTCCACCTCCTCCAGAACGGTGGTGGTGATGCCGGTGATTTCCCCCAGGCTGTTGTCGTTGAAGTAGCCCATTGGGACGCTTTTCAGCCTGTTTCCGATATCCACCCGTTTGTTTCCTACCATGAAATACCCGGCGTGGGTCTGCTGGAGCTGACCGAAATAGTTGCAGACCGTCCGGCCCGCGATGCTGGCCAGCAGCAGGGCCAACGCCGTCCAGGCGGGGCGGCTGGAGGAATCCCGCTCCACCAGCGCCAGAATCACATAGTAGATAGCCCCCACCTGGAGCATATGGAACAGGGCGTAGAGGAAGCCCACCGCCAGGGATTTGTTGATGTTTGCCCGCTCTTTCCCGGCAAACTGCCAGATAGATTTCAGCGCGTTCAGCATACCGTTTCACCGTCCTTCGCTCCAATGTGCGCCCGCCACATGGTCTGATACAGCGGGCAGCTGGACAATAACGCGTCCTGTTTCCCCACCGCCTGGATCTGTCTGTCCTTTACCACCACAATTTGGTCCGCGTCCGTGATGGTGGACAGCCGATGGGCGATGACCAGCACGGTCTTGCCCTGAACCAGCTTTGCCACCGCCTTCTGCACGATGGCCTCGTTCTCCGGGTCGATGTAGGCGGTGGCCTCGTCCAGAATGACAATAGGCGCATCCTTCAAAATCGCCCGGGCAATGGCAATCCGCTGCCGCTCTCCGCCGGAGAGATGGGCCCCGCCTCTGCCGACAACTGTATCATAGCCACGCTCCAGTTTGCGGATAAAGGCATCGCAGCCGGCGGCCTTGGACACAGCCTCCACCTCGGCGTCTGTAGCGGCGAGCCGGCCCATTCGGATGTTCTCCCGGATGGACTCGTCAAACAGATAGTTGTCCTGGGAGACAAAGGCCACCTGGTCGTAGAGTTGAGTCAGAGGAATATCTTTCAGGTCATGCCCGCCCAGGGTGATGTGGCCAGAGGTCACGTCCCAAAACCCTGCGATCAGCTTGGCGATGGTGGATTTTCCACTGCCGGAGGGGCCTACAAAGGCGGTCATCGTCCCGGCGGGGATGTCCAGGCTGACATTATGAAGAATTTCCTGCCCCTCGTGATAGCCGAAGGAAACGTTCTCCAGGGCAATGTCCATGCCCTCCAGCTTCACGGGCCGCTCGCTGTGATGCTGCTCCTCGCCGTTCAGAATTTCATCTACCGTTCCCACAATGGTACCGATTTTTGCCAGACTGTCCATGAAGTTCATGGCCGCCAGCAGGGGACCCGCAATGCCCAGGGAGAGAATCAGCGTGGTAATGAAGGTTTCCACGCTGAGACTGCCGCTGCGGTAGAGCAGCCAGCCCGCCGGAAGGACGGTAATCAGCGTAGTGGGCATGACCGCCTTGGCCAGCGAGGTGGGGAACTGGCAGCTTTTCATCCAGTTGTAGTAGTAGGCGGCGTTGGCCAGGACCTTATCCGCATATTTCGCGTAGGAGTTTTTGCCTTGGTTGAATGCCTTGATGACCTCGATGCCGCCGATGTATTCCACAATCGTGGAGTTCATCGCCTGCGCGGTTCTGACCGACCCCGCATACTTTTCCCCATAGCCGATCATAACCAGCATCATAAACAGCATTCCCACCGGAATGGAGACCAGGGAGAGCAGCGCCATACGCCAGTCCAGCACGAACAGATAGATCAGAATGCACACCGGGCCAAACAAGTTGCCTGTCATCTCGGGCAGCAGATGGGCCAGGGGTCTCTCCATGCTCTCCACCTGATCCACGATGATCTGCTTCATCTTGCCGCTGGAGGTGTCCACGATGGTACCCAGGGGGAGCTTGGGCAGTTTGTCAAGGATCATCCCCCGGATATTTTTCAGGATTGTGAAGGTGGCCTTGTGGGACATGGACAGCGCCAGGGCGTACAGGCAGGCCCGCAGCGCGTAGCCAATTAACCCGGCGGCGCACCAGCTCAGGTAAAACGTCCACTCCCGCCTCCCGCCCAGCAGGGCGATGATAATCTGCGCCGCCGCGTAATAGGGGAGCATTCCACTCAATACGCCGATGGCTGCTGAAATCATGGAGCGGATCAATCCGCCTCGCTCCGATTTGCCCAGCTCCCACAGCCGGAGAAATGGGCTTTGCGTTTCCATCAAAATTCCTCCTTTATGAGTTAGAAATAGCTAACTTATGATTTTATTGATAGGCTGCTTCCCTTCGCGCGCCGGGTCCGCAGCCTTGTCAATCTTATTTTTCCGGGAAAAACAGAGCATCGAAGCCCGCCGCGTGGTAGCGCTCCAGCTGCTCCACATACTTCCCGGCGGTTTCCTGGTCCATCCGGTGCCGGATGACCTCAAAGATACCCTCAAAGTAGCCGGTGCTGACAATGTGCATCAATTCTTTCGCGGAGGGCAGCTCGTTGACATCAGTCCAGCCCACAGTCTCCAGGAATTTATAGGTATATTCCACTTCCACCTGAGCCAGCTCGTCCACAAAGTTCTGGAACCGGGTGCCGTGGGCCGAATCCAGCAGCAAACAGAACGCGTCAAAGTGGGCGTACATATAGTCTAACCCTCTCTGCATCGCGGAGAAGCTGTACTGGTTGACCTGCTGCTTTTGGGTTTCGCTGTCAAAGCCGTGGAAGGTCTCCTGAATTTCGCAGACCAGAGCCATAAAGCCGCTGACCACCGGCTGAACGATGGCTTCAAACAACCCCTCCTTGTCTCCAAACCGGGTATAGATGGAGCCGGTGGAGGTCCCCGCCTTCTGGGCGATGGTGCGCAGGGATGCCTCCTGATAGCCCTTGCTCAGAAATTCCTCCTTCGCGCAGGCCAGTACTGCGTCATAGACCCCTTCGATCTGCTTTGCCACTGGAAAACCCCCTCTGTAAAATTCAAAACAACGTTCCGAAACGACGTTTTGAATATAAACCAGGTTTTTGGATTTGTCAAGAGGGAAATCAAAATTTTCAAACTGCCGGTTCCAGGGTGGAACCGGCAGTTATAGCTGGATGGGACTATTTCAGCAGCCGGGAGGCCTCCCACATAGCGGCGTATTTGCCGCCCTTGGCGAGAAGCTGATCGTGGGTACCCGCCTCCGCCACACGTCCGCCGTCCACCACCAGAATTTGATCGGCGCTTTTGACGATAGGTAGGGTGTGGGCGATCATGACCACCGTCTTGTCCGCCCGGAGCAGATGCGCCACCGCCTGCTTCACCAGCAGTTCGTTTTCGATGTCCAGGGACGCGGTGGCCTCGTCCAGCAGAAGGATGGGGCTGTCCTTCAAAATGGCTCGGGCCACGCTGAGCCGCTGGCGCTCCCCGCCGGACAGCCGGTTTCCGTTCTCGCCGATCTCCGTCTCATAGCCCTGTTCCATGGTGCGGATGAAACCGTCGCAGTTGGCCAGACGGCAGGCGTCCTCTACCTCCTGATCGGCGGCGCCGGGGCGGGCGTAGCGGATGTTGTTCCGCACCGTGTCGTTGAACAGGAATACCTCCTGATCCACCAGGCTGATACGCTCCAGCACCTGCTCCGCCGGAATATCCCGGATGTCCTGCCCGCCGATGGTGACCCGGCCCGCCTGGGGCTGGTAGTATTTGGCGATCAGGTTCAGCACCGTGGACTTTCCCGCGCCGGAGTCCCCCACGATGGCGGTGAGCTTGCCCGCCGGAATGGTGAAGCCGGCCTTTTTCAGCACCGGTTCCCCCTCTACGTAGGAGAAACCTACATTTTCAAAGCGGATCTCCGTGCCTTTGGGCGCGAAGGCCGGGGACTCCGCCGGTTCCTCCCCCTCCTGGAAAATGCCTTGGATCTTGTTCTTGGAAAGGGTCAGGTTCCGGTAGGAGGTCAGGGCGATGAACTCCGTCATGTTGACCTTCCCCACAAAGAGGGCCAGCATGATGAGAATGACCAGCGCGGCCGGGGAGAGCGCCCCCGCCAGCCAGGCCCGGACGGAGGAGACAATGCAGAAGGCCAGCGCCAGAGTGCTGCAATAACGGAACCCGAAGCCGATGGGCAGGACGGCCTTCTCATAGTGGTAGCTGATGTCGGAATACTCTTTCATGGAGCGGGTCAGCGTCTCGTTCTTGGTTCCCACCAGGGCGTAGGAGCGCAAGGTCTGGCTGCCGGACAGGTATTCGGTGATGGCGCTGACGTTCTCCTCCCGGGCGCGGTTTTTCCGCATGCCATAATTCCGAACCTGCCGCAGGGACAGCGCTGATGCGGGAATCAGCAGCAGGGACGAAGCCAGCACCGCGATACCCGCCGGGAGGTAGAGGGAACAGGTATACAGCCCAATAGCCGTCAGAAGGATGGAATACTTGAGAATATCCGCCACCTTGTGGGTGAGGATCTGCTCAAAATCGGCCACCTCGTTGGTGGCGGCGTTGATGTAAAACCCGGAACGGTTTTTGGTGAACTGCCCCAAGGGGATGCGCTTTAGCTTGTCCCCAATGGCAACGCGGACCCGGCGGCTGACATCGGAGCCGCCGGTCTGACTTCCGGTGTAGGATACCGTGTAGAGAATCAGCCGCAGGACAAAGATGCCCGCCAGCACGGCGGTGGTGTTCAAAATGTCCCGGAAATTGGCAGTCCCGTCAAAGATTAGCTCCAGTACCCGGAACAGCGCCAGAAAATTGGTCCCGGTCAGCAGGCCCTCCAGCACCACCCCGGCAATGGACCATTTCAGCCTGCCGTTCATCCGAAAAACATTGGGTTTCATGCCTTCGCGCCCCCTTTCAGGCTGTATTGGATGTTCCGGGCGGCGTTGTAGTCCGCCCAGGCTTTGGAGAAGTAGGGACTGCTTTGGAGCATTTCCTCAAAGCGCCCCGCGGCGCTGACGCCGCCCTTCTCCACCACCGCTACCCGGTCACAGCCCTGGACGATGCCCAGGCGGTGGGCCACGATGATCACCGTTTTCCCCCGGCACAGGTTCTCAATGGCCCGGTCGATCTCCACCTGGTTCTCCGGGTCGGCGGCGGAGGTGGCCTCGTCCAAAATCAGGATGGGGGCGTTTTTCAAAATGGCCCGGGCAATGCAGATGCGCTGCTTCTGCCCGCCGGAAAACCGGGTGCCGTAGCCGCCCACCCTCGTCTCATATCCGTCGGGCAGGGACGTGATAAAATCGTCGATCTGCGCCTCCTTCGCCGCCGCCCGGACTTGGGAAAGCGTGGCGGCGTGATTGCCCATGGCGATGTTCTCAAAAACGGTGCCCCTGGTGAGGAAACTGCGCTGGAAAACCACGGAAATGTTCTCCAGAAGCGCCTCATAGTCGATCTTCCGCACATCCACGCCGCCGATTCGGACGGAACCGCTGTTTACATCATAGAACCGGGAGATCAGCTGCACCAGCGTACTCTTGCCCGCGCCGGACTCCCCAACGAAGGCCACCCGCTCCCCGTGGGCAATGTGGAGGCTGCAATGCTCCAGCACGGGCGTGTCCGAGCGGTAGCCGAAGGTGACATCCCGAATATCGATATCATGCTTTTGCGGGAAGGGCTGTCCTCCAGTGAAAATAGGGGTTTCCAAAATCTCCCGCACCTGGTTCACGCCGTTCAGAACGTAGGACAAATCAGAACTCAGCTCCTGCAAGGGCCAGATATCCGTCAGGTATTGGTTCCCCACAAAGGCGAACAGCAGCAGCACTCCGGCGGTGATCTGCCCGTGGACGAAGAACCAGCCCCCCAGAGGAACCAGCAGCAATACCCCGCACTCCAGCAGCACCACATAGGCGGCGTACAGCGGCCCGGTGGCCCGGGATATGTCTCCCCACATCTTGTGCTGTTCCTCCACCGCGCCGGAAAACTTCTGGAAGGAACGGGATCCCATGTGGAATGCCTTGATGAGACGCATCCCGCCCACGTATTCATGGATGGAGCTGGAGAGATTCCCGCCAGCGGAATTGACTTGGGGCATGAATTTGTAGAAGCGGCTGAACATGACCGCCATCACCACCGCTACGAACAGCAGCGGCAGGATGCTGACCAGGGCCAGGGGGACGCTGACCGTCAGCAGGTAGCCGAACATGACCACCGGCCCGGACAGGTACAGCACCAGCTCCGGCAGGTTGTGGGCCAGGAACAGCTCCAGCTTTTCGATGCTCTCGTTCATCACCACCTTGATCTCCCCGGTGCTCCGCTCATTGAGGGCGCCCAGGGGCATCTTAGCCATATGCTCCGTAACCATGCACCGCACCTTGAACAGGGTGTTGTACGCTCCCCGGTGGGAGGACAGGGAGGAAAACAGGGCGGTCAGGGTCTGCACCGCCGCCGCGGCCAGGATAATCCCCGCCCACTCCAGCGCGAAACCGGCGGTACACGTCCCCTCCGCCACGGCGTCCACCACCCGGTAAAAGGCGAAGTAGGGGACGATGGAACACAGACTGGACAGGAGGGCCATAGTAACGGCGGCGTAGATATACCACCGGTCCCGCCCCGCCCAGGCCATCAGCGTGGCAAAGGGCTTTTCTTTTTTGGGTCTCACAAATCTCACTCCTCAGCTTGATTCCGCATTGACCTTTTGCGGAAACTGTGATAAATTGGTTAGCAATTACTAACCATCTCACACAATACACGGTTGCGCAGCTTTTTTCAAGGGATGGGCGCGGCTTTCGTCCCTTCCCGATAGTTTTGCGTCCAATCGTGGCAAGGAGGCAAGCGTTATGCAGAGCAGCACAGAGGCGCTGTATGCGCCCGCACTGAGGGAGTTCGGCTTTGTGCCGGAGCCGGACAATCACCGCTACGGCCCCAACGGCCTGTGCTGGCGGCAGGCGGGAGAGCGCGGCGACGGTTACTACTGGATTTACGGTCAGAAGGACCTGTTCACCATCAAGATCCACGATTTTTCCTTCCGGGAGGACTCCTTTTTGGAATTTGATATCCCGGCCTGCCTGTCCGTCACCTACTATGAGTCCATCTCCGGGGAGGAGCTGTCCCCCTACCGGCGTCTGACCGCCGGGTGCGTTAAAACCTTTCTGGGCGGTATGGAGCCATACCGGGTGCTGATCCACAAAAATATTCCCATCACCAGCATCGGCATCGACATCACACCGGCCTACTATGAGACCTGGCTGAAGCGGCAGTATCCGGAGGAGTACGTCCATCCGCTGGAGGCGTTCCGCACGGTGGATCAGACAGACTGTTTTCCGGAGATGGTGCGCCTTTTGGAGCAAGTCAAGAATTACCGGGGAGAGGGCATCGCCGCCCGGCTCTTCTATGAGGCCAAGGTGGCGGAGACGGTATCCCTGGTGGTGGCGCGGGGCCGAAAGCAGAGCATTCAAAAAAAGGAACTCAGCCAGGAGGAACAGCGGCGCATTTTGGATGTGACGGCCTACATCAACGACCACTGCGCCCTGGAGCTGCCCCAGGAGCGGCTGGCTAAAATCGCCTGCATGGGAGGGACCAAGCTGAAAAGCTGCTTCCGGCAATACCACGGCTGCACCATTACGGAGTACATCCAGCAGCGGCGCATGAGCCGCGGGGAGCAGCTGTTATCGGAGACCGACCTGCCCATTGGACAGATCGCCCGGAGCGTGGGCTACCGCAGCGCCAGCCGGTTCGCGGAGCTGTTCCGGGAGAGCACCGGGCTGACACCGGGGGAGTATCGGAAATGTGCACGGCAATAGAAAATCACGCCGGTTCATAGCGGACCGGCGTGATTTTTATTTTAGGTCTTGACAAACCTGACGGCAGGAGGTAAAATAACGTCGTTATTAAATATCGCCGTTATTTTAAGAGGTGACTATGAGAACAACCAATCCGAAGCTGGCCGCCGGCCTGCTGGAAGCCGGAAAGCGTGAGTTTTTAGAAAAAGGCTTTCAGGGTGCGTCCCTGCGCAATATTGCCGCGTCCCTGGGCGTGACCACCGGGGCGATCTATGGCTACTACACAGACAAGGAGGCCATGTTTGACGCTCTGGTGTCGGAACCCGGACAGGAATTGGTGGAGCGGTACCGTGAAGTTCAAAAGGCGTTCTCCGCCCGCCCCTTGGAGGAGCAGGTGAACAATCTGCCGGAGGTTCCGGAAATCGAGGCCGCATGGATGATGGCGTACATCTACGACCACTTTGACGCGTTCAAGCTCATCACCTGCGCCGCGGCAGGTACCCGTTATGAGCATTATCTGGATACCTTGGCGGAGATCGAGGACAACGCCGGACGGGCACTGATTGACCGTATGCGGGAGGCGGGCTATCCGGTGCCGGAGATTGACGATGAGCTGATCCATATCATGTCCAGCGCGCTGTTCAACGGGATGTTTGAGACGGTCCGCCATGATATGCCCCGGGAGAAGGCCATGCAGTACATGAACAGTCTCCGGGACTTCTATTCCGCCGGATGGTTTAAGATTTTGGGGATCACGTAGGTCCCCATTTCTTTTCCATATAAGTTAGCTTTATCTAACTAATTGAGAGGAGCTGTTATGATGAACACAACCAAAGAACCTTCCCCCTTCGCCCGGCTCTGGGGATGGGCGGCAGACTATCACAGCGGCTTTTACGGCGCGGTGGCGCTGGCGGTTTTGGGCGTTGCCTGCCATATGCTGGCCTATGTCTGCATCGCCGTCATGATCCGGCTGCTGCTGTCCGGCGGCGGACTGCGGGAATGCCTGCCCTGGTGCGGGGTGCTGTTAGCAGGCTATGGCGGTAAGGCGCTGTTTTCCGCTATGTCCACCTCCGCATCCCATACAGCAACTTATTACACCCTGCGGGACCTGCGCAAGTCCCTGCTGTCCAAGCTGTCCCGAGTACCTATGGGGACCATCCTGGACACCCCCTCCGGCCAGTATAAGACCACCATTGTGGACCGTGTGGAGGGGATGGAACCCACCCTGGCACACCTGATCCCGGAGATGACCGCCAACGCCCTGGTGCCTCTTTTCCTCGCGGTATATATCTTCGTTTTGGATTGGCGGATGGGGCTTGCCTCGCTGGTGACCACGGTTATCGGACTGATCACCGCCTCTCAAAGCGGCAAGACCTATGCCGCCCGCTGGCAGGGGGCTGTAGAGGTGGGGCGGCGTATGGCCAACGCCATCGTGGAATACATCGGCGGCATCCAAATCGTCAAGGCGTTCAGCCAGTCTGCCGGGTCCTATCGGAAGTATTCCAAGGCTGTGGAGGACAACGCGCAATACTATGTGGACTGGATGGCGGACAACCAGAAATATATGTGCGTGATCCAGGCGCTGACTCCGTCCGTACTGATTGCGGTGCTGCCGGTTGGCCTGCTGCTGTGGAGCGGCGGAAGTCTCGCTGTGGAGACCTTTCTGACGATTATTATACTCTCCCTGGGGCTTACCGGCCCCCTGCTGGCGGCCATGAGCTTTGTGGACGAGTTGGCGGTGGTGGGAACGAATGTGGGGGAGATATCCGGCATTCTGAACGCGCCGGAGCTGGAACGCCCGGCTGCGGCGGTAACGCTCCACGGGACGGAGATAACCCTCTCCCATGTCTTTTTCGCTTACGATGCGGAGGGTCCGGAGATCCTGCATGATGTTTCGTTGGATATTGCCCCGAGAACGGTCACGGCTCTGGTGGGGCCTTCCGGCTCCGGCAAGTCCACCATCGCCAAGCTGATTGCCGGATTCTGGGATGTGACCAGCGGCGCAATCACGCTGGGCGGCGCGGATCTGCGGCAAATCCCGTTGGAACAGCTCAACCGCCAGATCGCCTATGTCTCCCAGGACAATTACCTGTTTGACCGCACGGTTCGGGATAATATCCGTATGGGCAAGCTGGATGCCACCGATGAAGAAGTGGAAGCGGCGGCATCAGCGGCGGGCTGTGACGAATTGATCCGGGCGCTTCCCCAGGGTTATGATACGGTCTGCGGCGGCGGTGGCGGATACCTCTCCGGCGGCGAGAAGCAGCGCATCTCCATTGCCCGGGCCATGCTGAAGGACGCCCCCATTGTGATTCTGGACGAGGCCACGGCCAGCATGGATCCGGAGAATGAGGCGATGATCCAGCGGGCCATTTCCCGGCTGACAAAGGGGAGGACACTGATCGTCATTGCGCATCGTCTGGGCACCATTGCCGGTGCGGATCAGATCGTTGTGATGGAAAAGGGCCGCATCGCGGATCACGGTTCCCAGGATACCCTGCTGGAGCGCTGCCCGCTCTACCGTCAAATGTGGGACGCCTATCTGGGCGTTCAGGATAAGGAGGCGTGATCGTATGTTTGGCGTATTGAAGAAAATTTTTGTTTTTGCCGGGCGCAAGCGGGGAACGCTGAAACACGCCATGCTGATCTCCTTTTTGGGTGCAGTGTTTGCCTCGCTGCAGTTTGGAGCGCTGATGCTGACCCTGGACGCTTTGCTTTCTGGCGGGATGGCAAATATCACGCTCATTTTCGGCGTGCTGCTGCTGTCCACAGCCGGGCGTACCGTCTGTTTCTACTGCTCCACCAATGCGGAGACTGACGCCGGTTATCACATGGTAGCGGAGAAACGGGTACACATCGGCGACCGCCTGCGGTATATCCCAATGGGCTATTTCAACGAGAACTCCCTGGGCAATATCACCGCCATGGTCACGACCACTCTGGGGGATGTGGAGAACACCGCCGCCAGGTGCCTGGTCATGGTGATCGGCGGGTTCCTGAACACATTGGCGCTTTGTCTGGCCCTGCTCATAGCTGACTGGCGGTTCGGACTGCTTGCAATCTGCGGTATCCTCTGTTATCTGGGTGTGACAGAACTGAGCCAGCGGGCCATGCGGCAGACCGCCCCTGCCCGGCAGCAGGCGCAGATGGATCTGGTGGCGTCGGTATTAGAGTACATCCAGGGCATGGCCGTAGTCAAATCCTATGGCCTGGAGCGGGACACCAGCCAGACCGCGGGCCGGACAATAGATGAGAGCTGCCGCAAGGCTCTGGCCTTGGAAAAATCCGCGGCGCCCTGGTTTGGACTGCGGCAGTTTGTGGTCCATCTGTTCAGCGCCGGAATTGTTTTGGCGGCGCTGGCGTTTTACAGTGATGGCACCTTGCCTCTGGCCCGCTGCCTTTTGATGCTGGTGGTCTCGTTTATGGTCTTCCGGGAACTGGAGAGCGCCGGCAATATGTCCGACAATCTGCAAATGCTGGGGGCATCCATGGATAAGGCAAATTCCATTGACGGCACGCCCACGATGGATATTGACGGGCAGGAACTGACGCCTGCGGATGCTGCGATCTCCTTTGACGATGTGAGCTTCTCTTATGGAGACAGAAAAATACTCGACCACATCAGCTTCGCTGTCCCAGGTGGAACCACCACGGCTGTCGTCGGTCCCTCCGGCGGAGGAAAAACCACCCTCTGTAATCTGATCGCGCGGTTCTGGGATGTGCAGGACGGCTCGATTTGCGTTGGCGGTCATGACGTGCGGGACTACAAGCTGGACAGCCTGATGAAAAACATCTCCATGGTGTTCCAGAATGTCTACCTCTTCAACGACACCATCGAGAACAATATTAAGTTTGGCCGGCCAGATGCTACCCACGACCAGGTAGTAGAGGCGGCAAAACGGGCCTGCTGCCACGACTTTATCTCCCAGCTTCCAGATGGCTATGACACCGTTCTGAGCGAAGGCGGCGGGAGTCTGTCCGGCGGCGAAAAGCAGCGGATCTCCATCGCCCGGGCCATGCTCAAGGATGCGCCTATCATCATTCTGGACGAGGCCACCGCCAGCGTAGACCCGGAGAATGAGGCGGAGCTGCAGGCCGCCATTGAAGCGCTGACCCATAATAAGACCATCGTCATGATCGCCCACCGGCTGAAAACGGTGCGAAACGCCGGCCAGATTCTGGTGCTGGACGGCGGGCATATCGTCCAGCGGGGAACCCACGAGGAACTGCTGGGCCAGCCGGGACTGTACGCAAGATTCATTGGGGAACGCAAAGAGGCCGCCGGCTGGAAACTGGCTTGAATGTCGAGGAGGGCCGCAGATGACTGCGGTCCTCCTTAATTTCAGTGTCCGATGGAACAAAAAAAGCCAAATGGTAGTAGACAGGAACGATAAAATAGGCTATATTGGTTAGCAATTACTAACCAATATAAAAGCAGGAAGCCTTGGGAGGTGACAAGAACTTGTGGAATCGTCTGAGGAGGGCAAAAGAATTTCCTGCCGGTTTTCATGCGATGGAGCCGCTCGGCGACTGCGTACTGTGCGTGACAATTTTGGACTCGAGCAGCCGGATGTATCTGTGCGAGCCATGGGACGGGCTTTGGGTGTGGGCCAATCAGGTCAATGACCGCCATTTACCTTATATCGACACCGGCATGCAAGCCCATTTTGCGGGCTTGAATATCTGCATCAGCGGCCGGTGCGAAGTCTGCCCACTGGATAGCGCCTATGTGTATATGGAGCCGGGAATGCTCTGCATTGATGAGCATACGCCCAAAGACGGATACTGGTATCCCGGTCGGAGTTATACCGGGCTGGAAATTGTGTTTGACCTGGATCGGCTCTCCCAAAACCCGATCCCGGAATTGTCCGCCTACTGTGATTATGACGGTTGGGTCAGGCGTGCGCTGGATAACCATGGCGGGCTCTATACCATGGTGAATGGCGGCGAGGCGCCGGTCAGGGATCGCGCTTATGTGACAAAAGGGCAAAAAGCGATTGCGGACGATGTGGAACGGCGCATTACCGAGGATCTGAGCCGCCATGAGTCCATTCCCCATCTGGCTCAACAACACGGGATCAGCCCATCGGCCCTAAAAAAATATTTTGAGGCGGTTTATGGGCAGCCCATTTCCTTTTATCTCAGGGGAAAGCGCATGGATTTTGCAAGGCAGCGGCTCGCGCAGACAAAAGACAGCGTTGGAAGCATCGCCGCCGACTGTGGGTATGCCAGCCAGGGGAAATTCGGCGCCGTATTCCGGGAATGTACAGGAATGTCCCCGCTTGAGTACCGCAGGCGGAGCTATTACTTTCGAGAAAAAAGCTAGGAAAGATGGATCAAGAGTGCTAAAATAGAGAGTATGGAGTATATAGACTTAAGGAAAGTAGGGAGAGAGGG
>OFGE01001412.1_pt1 | contig 21124 bp, 18 predicted proteins | sample 1521681 | NCBI WGS metagenome assembly OFGE01 (sample SAMEA3504093, study PRJEB24116) | mouse gut metagenome | biome: mouse gut; feature: mouse-associated habitat; material: faeces | place: Denmark | collected 2011
CGCAATCGTCAATGAATTTATCAAGAAAATCATAGTCCATGCGCCGGAAAAGGTGGACGGGAAACGGGTACAGAAAGTGGATATTGTTTTCAACTTTGTAGGGGAAATCAATTTCCTTTCTGACACGCAACCGAAACGGCAAGGCGCATAGGAACTCAAAAAGACGGTACAGCCCTTGTAATCGGGGCTATACCGCCTAATCTGAAATTACTTCCCTCTAACCGTAAACATTTAGTATAAGTATTATAGCATACTTGTCTAACAATTGGGGTGCAGTTCATATTCTCGATAACTGCCTGTTTTTTATTGTTCTGATACTGCATACAAGAACCTTGCAGCCCCCTTTTTCCGCACCTGCAAGCCGTTCTCCTTCCTGCACCAGTCTGATCCAGGCTCCTTCAACTCCTTGCAGTGATATAGAAACAGCTGCCAAGCCATATCCAGCTGGAATAAAATTTCATCTTTCATTGCAGTTTTTCCCAATCCTGTCAATATCTTCTTCTGCGTCCGCCGCCCATGCTTTTACGCGCGGAGGAACTGAACGTATATCCGCCCCTGCGGTTTCTTCTGTGTCTTCTTCCCCGAATCAGCCGGATTAACAGAATAATCAGCACGATTACCGCAGCAATAAGCAGTATACCAAGCAGTCCCTTTACAGAAAAAATATCCTTCGCAAAATTCTGGAAAAACGCCTTGATATTGGTGAGTATCGTTCCCTTGGAAACATCCCGTCCCGCCACAACAGGACTTTCGTGTATCGTCTGCCCATCGATTTGGAACGTGACCGTTCCGATTTCTGTTCCCTTCGTAAACGGCGCTTTCAGCCGAATCGTTCCGTCCTCGTCAGTTTCCGCATAGGTTTCGTTATATTTCACCGATGTGCTGAGCGCGCCGTCGTCCATAGGCGGCAGGTATGTTGCCAGCGTATCCGCATAAACAACAGGCACCGTATCGCCTTCTGTTTTGTCGTGCTTTGTCAGCACGGCTTCTTCGATCAACGCACCTTTCCGGCTCAGTTCCGTCCTGACGTATCCATTGAAGCCATATTCAAACAGCAGCTTTGCATCGTCCCAGCGTCCCGGGCTTTGGGAATCGAATATTACGGCAATCAGGGATTCGCCTTCTTTTTTTGCGGAAGCTGTCACGCAGTCCCCTGCCTCATCGGTAAAGCCTGTTTTTATCCCCGTCGCATATTCATACTTATATTCCCCGTCTGTAATCAGCATGTTGTGGTTGAACCAAGTATATTCCTGTGTCCGCATGCTGTCGTTTTCCGCAAACATATTATCCGCACCGTCACCGGAAAAACGTTTCTCCCCTGCAATCTCCGCAAGTGTCGGGTTTTTCATATATTCTCTGGAAAATAACGCCATGTCATATGCACAGGTATAATGGTTTTCATCGTGATAGCCATGCGCATTGGAGAAATGGGAATTGACCGCGTTCAGCTCCTGTGCCTTCTTGTTCATCAGGTCTGTAAAAATCTGTTCGCATTGTGCAAAGCTCAGGCTCTGGTCGTTCTGTACCCGCTTTGCCACAGCCGAAGCAACGACATTTGCGGAATCGTTTCCGGAAGGAATCATCAGCCCACGAATCACGTTTTCCATCGTTATGGTTTCCCCTGCGTTATGTCCCGCCTTGCTGGAATCCCATGGAATTTCATTGACTTCCTGCCCAATCGTAATCAGTTCTTCCGGCTTAAAATAGTCCATTGCTATCAAAGCCGTCAGCATTTTCGTCATACTGGCAGGATACATTTTATCCATGCCGTTTTTATCATACAGTATCGTTCCTGTTGTTTCCTCAATCAAAATAGCTGCCGAAGCCTGGATTTCTGGCGGTTCGTCTGCTGTCAGAAACGCCGCCGCCAGTGCAGGGGCAGGCTCCTTTTCAGGAATTTCCGCATCTGCTGGAGCCGTTTCCCCTGCCTCCGCAGATACGGCAGGTTCATCATCTTTCTCCTTTTCTTTCCCGCAGCCAGCCGCGCCAAAGGACATCACCGCAGCCAGCAGAAGGGCTGTCATTGTTTTCTGCATAAAGGATTTTTTCATTCCAAAACATCCTTTCCATTCTTCCTTATTTTCTGCTAACCATTCGTTGTATGTTATTCTTCGCCTTTCCAAACTCCCAGTTCTGTCAGATAACTTATTGCCTGCCCCATTATGCCGGAATCCTCCCTGTCCATATCCAGCCAGAGCCCGTCAATCTGTCTGCGAAACCACGTCAGCTGGCGTTTGGCAAAACGCCGCGTATTCGTTTTCAGCTGCACCACAGCCTCCTCCAGCGTACATTCCCCCTTGCAATAGGGCACAAGCTCCTTGTACCCAATGCCTTGCATCGAAACCAGCTCCGGATGGTATCCCCGTTCCAGAAGCCCGCGCACTTCCTCTGCCAGCCCCTGACTGAGCATACTGTCCACGCGCTCCTCAATCCTTCTGTAAAGCCGTTCCCGTTCCATCGTCAATAGGAACACAGCGGCATTATAGGGGGATTCCTTCCGTTTTTGCGCCGCGTTATGCGCCGACAGCTTTTTTCCTGTCAAATAGTGGTATTCCAGCGCGCGCGTCACGCGCTTCACATTGTTCGCATGAATTTCCGCCGCATATTCCGGGTCGGTCTGCTTCAGCTTTTCATAAAGCGCCTCCGGTCCCTTTTCCCGCGCAAGAGTATAACATTCTTCGCGGAAAGTCGTATCGTTTTCCGTTTCCGTAAAATCATTGTCGTAAAGCAGGGCATTGATATAAAACCCTGTCCCGCCCACAAGAATGGGGATTTTCCCCCTTCCGCAGATTTCCTCTATATACACTTTTGCCTTCTGCTGGAAAATCATCACATTATATTCCTCGTCCGGCTCCAGTTCGTCAATCAGGTAATGTGGTACGCCCTGCATTTCCTCCGGCGTCACCTTCGCCGTACCAATATCCATATGGCGGTAAACCTGCATGGAATCAGCAGAAATGACCTCCCCGCTGATTCTTTTCGCCAGTTCAATGGAAAATCCCGTTTTCCCGCAGGCAGTCGGCCCGCCAATAACAATAAGGGGTCTTTTCATCGGCCTCACCCTTTAATCCTGAATTCTTTTGAACATCTTTTCCAAATCATACTGCTTTAATGCAACGATTGTCGGCCTGCCATGCGGGCAGGTAAACGGGTTTTCCAGTTCCAGCAGCCGCCCGATCAGGGCTTCCGCTTCTTTCGCGCTCATCACGTCATGCCCTTTCACAGCAGCCTTACATGCCATCGTCGCCACAGCTCCCAGCTTCAAATCGTAAACATTCCGTATCCGTTCTTCCGCCAGCCTGTCCAATATTTCCGTAAAAAATCCCACGCCGTCCGGCTCCCGCAGAAGCATCGGAACAGCCCGAAGCGCGAACGTCCCGCTGAAATCCTCCATCTCAAAGCCGAAGCTTTCCAAAAGTCCGCGGTTTTCCCGCAGGGTTTCCGTTTCGGATGGTGTCAGCCGCAGCATGACGGGCGTCAAAAGCCGTTGTGAAACCACGTTTTCCCGTTGAAAACGGCCCATCAGTTCCTCATATAATATCCGCTCATGCGCAGCATGCTGGTCGATGAGATACAGGCAGTCGCCCTGCTCCACAATCCAATAGGTGCGGAACACCTGCCCAACAATCCGGTAATCTTTGAAAAACGGCTGTTTCTCCTCTGATGTTTCCGCCTCCATAGCAGGCGTTTCTGTCCCTGGTATAATCCTTTCCTGCGGCTTTCCCACCATATAAGGCTCTGCCGCCTGGGATACGCCGCTGTTTGGCGCAGTCCGCTTCAAAAGCTGGTCTACGCTCTTCCCGTTTGCAAGCACACTTGCACTGATTGGCGGCGCGGTCCGGTTTTCCGTCCGCCTGTTCTCCTGTTGGACAGACGGCGGCAAAACCTCCACAGCAAACGGGCTTTCTTCCTTCTGAACGGGAAATTTTCCTGTTTCCTCCTGCCGTTCCTCCGCCAGCATTTCCTGCACAGGCTCCGGCTGTTTCTCTGTTTTTCCCATAGGCTTCTTTTCCAGGTTTCCCTGCGGAATCAGTGTTGTATCCTGCAAAGCCCTGCTGACCGCCTGATAAAAGATATCATATACCTCTCCATCGTTCCGAAAACGTACCTCCAGCTTTGCGGGATGCACGTTCACGTCCACCAGCGCGGGCGCAACCTCCAAATTCAACACGAACACCGGAAATTTCCCAATCAGCAGCTTTGTCTTATATGCGTCTTCCACAGCCATAGAAACAATGCTGTTTCTAATAAACCTGCCGTTGATAAACAGGTTTTCATAACTGCGGTTTGCCCTGCAGAACTGAGGCTTTGCAATCAGCCCTGTCACAGCATATTCCCCATGTCTGTATGCAATCGGGAGCATACTGTTCGCCGCGTCCTTTCCATACACATAAAAAACAGCGGCTTTCGGGTCGTTGTTTCCAGCAGTGTGCAGTATTGTACTGCCATTATTCTGATAGCGGAATGACACCTCCGGATGCCCAAGCGCCAGCTTATTTACCAAATCAGAAACATACCCGCTTTCCGTTGCAGGTTTTTTCAGGAATTTCCGCCGCGCGGGCACGTTATAAAATAAATTCCGTACTGTGATGCTCGTCCCTTCCAGACAGGCTGTGTCCTCAATGCTTTCCACTTCCCCGCCGCTGATACAGATTTTTGTCCCTGTATCTTCTCCGGCAGTTTTCGTCACCAATTCCACCTGTGCCACAGCTGCAATACTTGCCAAAGCCTCCCCGCGAAAGCCCAGCGTAAAAATACTTTCCAGATCCTCAATCTGCGCCATTTTGCTCGTAGCATGGCGCAGAAACGCGTTTTTTACCTGCTCCTTCGGGATGCCGCATCCGTTGTCCGTCACGCGAATCAGCGAAACGCCGCCCTCCCGTATTTCCACCGCAACAATACTGGCTCCGGCGTCAATAGCGTTTTCCGCCAGTTCCTTTACGACAGACTTTGGAGATTCCACAACCTCCCCCGCCGCAATTTTATTGATGGTTTTGGAATCCAGCAACTGTATTTTCTGCATGATTCCCTCCCTTTTTCTTACGTCTGTTTTACATACCCCTAGCTTTCTTTTGCAGTTCAAACAGTTTCTGCAAAGCCTCAATGGGTGTCATTGTCATAACGTCCAGCTTTGAAATTTCATCTATCATCTGATTTTCGCCTACGGAAAACATATCGATCTGTTTTCCCGATTCTTCTGCGTTTTCCTTCGATTCCGCCGCAATCTTTTTCGCTTTCTTCGTAATATCCGCCGCATTGAGCTGTTTCAATATCTGCCCGCTGCGCCGGATAACTTTATGCGGCAGGCCTGCCAGCTTTGCCACCTGCACGCCATAGCTGTGGTCTGCGCCGCCGCGCTGTATTTTCCGCAGGAAAACAATGTCCTCGCCCTGCTCCTGTACCGCAATACAGTAGTTTTTTACGCCCGGCAGCTTGCCCTCCAGTTCGCTCAATTCATGGTAATGCGTTGCGAAAAGCGTTTTCGCTCCAATCTGTTTTTCGTCCGCAATATATTCCAACACAGCCCACGCAATGCTTAATCCATCGAACGTACTCGTTCCCCTGCCGATCTCGTCCAGTATCAGCAGGCTTTTCGATGTAGCGTTGTGCAGGATATTTGCAACCTCTGTCATTTCCACCATAAACGTGCTCTGTCCCGCGCTCAGATCATCGGACGCGCCCACACGCGTAAATATACGGTCAACAATACCAATATGCGCTTCCTCCGCAGGCACAAAGCTCCCAATCTGCGCCATCAGTACAATCAACGCCGTTTGCCGCATATATGTCGATTTTCCTGCCATATTGGGACCGGTGATGATTGCCAGCCTTGTTTCCTTCCGGTCTAAAAAAACATCGTTGGGGATAAACTGCCCCTCCATCATTTTCTCCACAACTGGATGACGTCCGCCCTTGACGGAAATACACTCACCATCGTCCACCAACGGCTTTACATACTGCATCGTCTGAGCCGTTTCCGCCAGCGACTGCAGGCAGTCCGCCACCGAAACGATATATGCACAAAACTGTATCCGCTCTACCTCCGCCGCAACAGCGTTCCGTATCTCACAAAACATGTCATATTCCAGCGTTGTAATTTTGTCCTCCGCGCCAAGAATCAGTTCTTCCAGCTCTTTCAGCTCCGGTGTAATAAAGCGCTCGCAGTTCGCCAGCGTCTGCTTGCGGATATATCGTTCCGGCGCGCCATCAAGATTCGATTTCGTAATTTCAATATAGTACCCAAAAACCTTGTTATAACGCACCTTCAGGTTTTTGATACCAGTCTTTTCCCGTTCTTCCTCCTCCAGCTGACGAATCCATGAAGTACCGTCCCGTTTCGCTTTGGCATAGGTATCCAACTCATCGGAATAGCCCTCTCGGATCATGCCGCCTTCCCGCACAGAAAACGGCGGGTCTTCCACAATCGCCTGTGCAATTAGCATATGTATGTTTTCCAGCGGGTCAAGCTGCTCATGCAGCTCCCTGAGATACACACTTTTGCAGCGTCCCAGCATATCTTTCAGCAAAGGCAGATTTTCAATGGAATTTTTCAACGCTGTCAAATCCCGCGCGTTGGCATTCTGGTAAACCACGCGCCCCATGATACGCTCGAAATCGTACATAGAACGCAGGATATCCTTGATTTCCTCCCGCAGAAAAAGGTCGTTCACCAATTCCTCCACACCATCCAAGCGTTTCCGTATCTCCTCCGCAGAAAGCAGAGGCTGTTCCACCCATTTCCGCAGAAGCCGCGCACCCATAGCCGTTTTTGTTTTGTCCAGCACGCTTAAAAGGGAGCCTTTTTTATTTTTCTCCCGCATGGTTTCCGTCAGTTCCAGATTTCTCCGGCTGGAAACGTCCAAAAGCATAAAATCCCCCGTTGTGTAATATTTCAAACCGGAAATATGGCTCAGGTCATTTTTCTGTGTTTCCTGCAAATACCAGAGCAGCGCGCCCGATGCGGAAACTGCCAATGTTTTCTTTTTCAGCCCGTAGCCGTCCAGCGATTTTACATGAAAATGCTTTTGCAGAACATCCTTTGCCGTCTGAAAATCAAACATTCTGCTGTCAATATCGTTCAGGAAAAGATGGAATCTGTCCTGCATTTCCTTTGCAAGCGGACTGCTCAGAAAAACCTCGTTGCAGATTAACTCCGCCGGAGAAAAACGCGCTGTTTCATCAAGTATCTTTGCCGCTGCCTGTATGCTGGAAAATTCCGTTGTCTGAAACTCCCCTGTCGTCACATCGCAGACAGAAATGCCATATCCGCCGCCGCTGCCGAAAACCGAAAGGATGTAATTGTTTTTCGTTTCGTCCAGAATTGCATTATCCAGCACAGTCCCTGGCGTTACGACACGAATGACCTCCCGCCTGACAATGCCCTTTGCCGCCTTCGGGTCCTCCGTTTGCTCACAAATGGCCACCTTGTAGCCCTTTTCCACAAGCCGGGCAATATACCCGTCCGCCGAATGGAACGGCACGCCGCACATCGGCGCACGTTCCTCCTGTCCCCAATCCTTTCCCGTCAGGGTAATTTCCAATTCCTTTGATGCAATGACTGCATCTTCGAAAAACATTTCATAAAAATCCCCTAAACGAAAAAAAAGCAGACAATGCTTGTAGTTCTCCTTGATCTCAAAGTATTGCTGCATCATGGGCGTGATTTTTGCCATGAACGTCTTTCCTCCTTTCGGTTATAATCATTCAACATCATGCAATCTAAATAAAATCTGATATGGAACGCAGAAAATCAGCTGATACAAAATACGGACTATTCAAATCTCCTATTCTTTCAATCAAAATTGATTCACCGTCTGACGCTAAAACCCTATATGTATCGCCAATATTCAATTCCAGTCCCTTATCATTTTTCGCGTTACCAGTTACATTGTATATCACTTCCACTTCTTTTGTTGAATATATTTTTTTAGTAACTTTTTTTCCAAAAAATTCACAGCCTTTGATAAATGCTGCTCCTGTTCCTGCTCCAAATACAAAAATCATGGTCACAAACTTCTTTGGTCCACCTACTTTTTTTGAGCATGTAGTTATCCATTGATACCAACCTAAATTGCTCATAAACCCTCCTCCTAAATTCAAGACTTAAGATACAACTCTATCTTAATTTCTTTCCGCTTTCTGAGCACAATTATTCTCATTCTTCCGTTTCCTTTTCGGCGCAACACTGTCAAAGCTCCATTCCAGCAGAGGAAAAATCCTCTCGTCCGGCACTGTTTCATCAAGCAAAACGGAAATCCACGTATTTTTGTTCATATGGTACGCCGGAAAGAAGCCTGCCTCCGCCAGCAGGGAGCCAATCAAAACAGAATCACATTTGACATTCAGAATGTCCACGCAACCGCCGCCGGGTAATCCCGGCTTATCTCTCGAAAGCTCCATCACAGCGGCAAACCATTTCCGGCTTGCCGAATGCCGGAAAACCGCATATGTGGGATATTTCGCCCAAAGATATTCCGGTTCCGTTCCATAAAAATCCTCTATGTATTGAAACAGTCGTTTTCGCTGGTTAGATATACTGTATCTGGTTTCCATAACACCTCTTCTTCCTCCGCCGCCTCATAATCCGAAAGGCTTTCCCCACCCCAATGGCAGGAAAAGCCTCGGATTCCTTTTCCTTAGTGGCAGCCGCCTCCGCAGCTGGAGCAGCAACTCGGGTCACATCCGCCGCCCATGTCAGGCTCCTCGCCGGAAAGCGTAGACGTAATGATATTGAATACAGAATTCATAAAGTTATTAAAATTCATTTCTGCCGCAAACAGGTCAGACGCCAGCTTATTGGATTTGATCAATTCGCCGCGCCGTTTCATTTCCTCTGCGTGTGCCTTCTGCTCCTCAATGGAAACGCCGCCCATCTGAATTTTTGCTTCAAATTCCTGATGCAGCCTTGTATATTCCTCGATTTCCTTCCCAATTACAGGGTCGCTTTCATATGCCTTTTTCGCCTCCAGCAGCGCCTCTACCTGAGGCGTTTTCTGCAATTCCTCACCCAATGCTCTTGCCATTTCGTAAACAGATGCCATGCTTTTCACCTAAATCCTTTCTCCAATCAAATAAAATGTTTTGTTTTCTACAATTCTGACAGGTATCGTCTGCCCTATGCAGTCCGGCGCGCTGGGAAAATGTACCAGCATATTATTATCAGCCCTTCCGGAAACGATACTGCTGTCCTGTCTGCTGATTTTTTCTGCAAAAACCTCAAGAACCTTCCCAATCTGTTCCTCATGTACCTCATGCACGATAGGATTCAGCACGTCCAGCATACGGTTAAACCGTTCCTTCGCAATATTCTCCGGAATCTGGTTTTCCATCGTGGCAGCCGGCGTACCTGTCCGCGGCGAATAAAGGAACGTGAATGCCGTGCTGTACCGTGCCTGCCGGATTACATCCAGCGTTTCCTGGAAATCCTCTTCCGTTTCCCCCGGGAAACCAACAATAATGTCTGTACTCAGCGTAATGTCCGGCATCGCTTCGCGTACCTTCCGCACCAGTTCCAGATAGCTGTCCTTGGTATACCGCCGATTCATGCGCCGCAGTATCTCACTGCTGCCCGACTGCACCGGCAGATGCAGATATTTACACACCTTGTCGCCATTGCCTGTATCAGCTCGTCTGATAAATCCTTCGGATGGGAGGTCATAAAACGGATCCGCTCAATTCCCTCCACTTTGTTAATCTGTCGCAAAAGTCCTGCGAATGTAGCGGGCCGTTCCAGCTTCTTCCCGTAGGAATTGACATTCTGTCCCAAAAGCATGATTTCCTTTACGCCATCCGCCGCCAGCTTCCGTACCTCTGCCAGAATATCCTCCGGCGTGCGGCTGCGTTCCCGCCCGCGCACATACGGCACAATACAATATGAACAAAAATTATCGCAGCCATACATAATATTCACACTTGCCTTATATGCATGTCCACGCAGTGAAAGCACGTCCTCCACAATTTCCTTTTGCTCCTGCCAGATATCATACACTGTTTCGCCGCTTTCCATGCGCGTCAGCGTCAGTTCCGGCAGTTTATAAAGGTTAAACGTACCAAAAACAATATCTACATGCGGATATTTCTTCCGCAGTGTTTCCAATACCGTCGGCTGCTGGGTCATGCACCCGCAAAGCGCAATTACGGCATTGGGATTCTGCGTTTCCTTATAATGCTTCAGCGCGCCCAGCTTGCCGTACACCTTCAGCTCCGCATTTTCGCGGATGCAGCAGGTATTATAAATAATGAAATCCGCCTCAGTTTCTGTCTGCGTCTGCTCATAGCCCATTTCTGTCAGCATACCTTCCAGCTTTTCAGAATCATGCCCGTTCATCTGGCAGCCCATTGCCAAGCTATAAAATTTCCTCTTTTTTCCAGTTGCCGCAGCATATGCGTCATTTTTTTCGCGCACACTGCGGATATATTCCAACTGCCGCAGCCGTTCTGCCTGTCCAGCCGCAGCCGTGTTTCTCTCCCTGTTCTCCATGCCTGTATCCTTTCCGCCTCTGTTCTTTTGCGGAAGGAACAGCCTGTCCGCAAGTCACTCACAGTATACCACAAAATGTTAGTTCTCTCAACGGCTTTTTTTGTTTTTCCTTAAGCCTTATGTAAACTTTATACTGGTTTACTATGAATTTTATAAAAATGACATAATTTCCAGCGAATTGCCATGCTCCCGAATGATATTCAGCAGTTCGTCCACAGGAAGGAACACCGAAGCCGTATTTTCATTCGGATGTACGCCGATTTTTTTCATTTTACAGAAATCCTCATCAAAAAACACCTCAACCGCCCTGTCCTCATCATTCAGGACCCCCAGCGGTGTCACAGAGCCTTTTTTCAGCCCCAGATACTTCTCCAGCCGTTCTTCCGAAGCAAAAGAAAGGCGTGAACAGCCAATCAGTTCCCCCAGCCTTTTCAAATCCACTTTTTTATCCTCACGCACAACAACGAGGAAGTGCCGTTTTCCCTTTGCATCCCGCAGAAAAAGGTTTTTCGCCACATCCTGCATATCCTCCAGCCCCAGCTTCACCATATCTTCAATCGTATAAACCGCCTCATGCTCCGCCCATTCATACGCAATCTTTTTCCCATCTAAAAAAGCCTTGATTTCCTGTTTTCCAAGCATAAAAATCCTCCTTCATCCTAATCCCCAGAAAGATACAGGAATATTTTACACCTTTTTCAGACATTTGTATACCAAATTCATAGCGATGCAGGTTTTCTCTCCTGCCGAAAGATTTTACCCAACGCAAAAAAGGGGAAAGCTATACAAAATACAGGCTTTCCCCGATTTTACTTCAATTCTTTATGCGAATTTATAGAATATTTGCGCAAATATTTTTACAGAGCAATAACGCTCCAAATGTCAGCTTTGAACTGCAAATCAAGCCTTCATTTCTTTCAGACCCATCAGACCTTCTGCAAACAGTTTTGCATCCATCAGTTTGATGTTGCCGCTTGCATCTTTGTCAATGATAGGTGTGAAGTCCATCATATCCAGAATCTGCATCTGAAGGTCGATACCAGGCGCAATTTCTGTCAGGTGCATACCGTCTTTTTCCAGATGGAATACGCATCTTTCTGTGATATATGTAACATCCTGCTTGTTTTCCAGAGCAACGTCACCGTTGAATGTAACCTGTTCTACTGCATTCAGGAATTTTTTCTGTTTACCTTCCTGTGCGATTACAACCTTGCCGTCCTCAACTTTAACTTTCAGACCGCCTGCTGTAAATGTACCGCAGAAGAATACCTTCGGTGTATTCTGCGTGATGTTGATGAAACCGCCGCAGCCAGCGATACGGGGACCAAATCTGGAAACATTGATGTTACCCTTTGCGTCACATTCTGCAAGGCCAAGGTAGCACTGATCCAGACCGCCGCCATCATAGAAGTCGAACTGATAGCCCTGGTCAATCAGAGCGTCAGCATTGTAAGCGGAGCCAAAACGGATGCCGCCAGCGGGTACGCCGCCAACTGCACCGCCCTCAACTGTCAATGTCATAAAGTCGCCAATGCCTTCTTCGTTTGCAACAGATGCAACATACTCAGGTGCGCCAACGCCCAGATTAACTGCAACGTCTTTTTCCAGTTCCAGTGCGCCACGACGGCCAATTACCTTCTTTGCGCTCAAAGGCAGGGGTTCGGGAGCAACATCAGGCATACGGCTTTCACCGGACAGAGTCGGATCATAGTCGCAGTCCAGAGTCTGCTGGTGGTCAGCGGGGTCAGCAACTACTACATAGTCAACGTAGATGCCGGGAACCTTAACCAGTCTGGGATCCAGAGTACCAGCCTTAACAACTCTCTCAACCTGAACGATAACAATACCGCCGCTGTTTTTAACAGCCTGACATACAGAAGTACCTTCCAGAGGGGAAACTTCCTTCTCAAAGGAAATGTTGCCGCTTTCGTCTGCGATGGAACCTCTGATCATAGCTACATTGATAGGGAAAGCAGGGTAAAACAGATAATCCTGGCCTTTGATGTTTACCAGCTCAATGATGTCTTCCTTTGTGATGTCATTTACTTTACCGCCGCCATTTCTGGGGTCGATGAATGTACCAAGACCAACTTTTGTGAATGTACCGGGCTTATGTGCTGCGATATCTCTGAACAGGTGGCAAAGTGCGCCCTGAGATACGTTGTAAGCTTCAAATTTGTTTTCCAGCGCCATTTTTGCCAGCGCAGGAACAGTTGCCCAGTGACCCGCGATGTATCTTTTCAGCATACCTTCGTGTGCATAGTGCTCTGCGCCACGGCCGTCCTTGTTGCCCTGAGAGCCGCAGTATACATATGTAAGGTCTTTCGGCTCACCTGTTTCCAGGAATCTTTTTTCCATAGCTTTGTTCAAAGCTTCGGGAATCGCACTTGCAACGAAACCGCTGGTGGTCAGCGTATCGCCGTTCTTAACCAGCTTTGCAGCTTCATCTGCGGTGATAATTTTAACACGTCTCATCGTCAAAGTCCTCCTAAAATTTCATTTTGGGTAATGGTAAGACACTGGGGCAGTCGCCCGCCCCAGTGCCGAAATCGCTTCCATCAAGCAATGCGGTAGGATTACAGCATTTCTACGAAGGACTGCAGTCTTGTCTTAACCTGCTCGAAGGAGGAAACTTCCTGGTCAACTTCGATCATCAGGTTCTTAATGCCTTTTTCTTCAAATTCTCTGTACATTACAGGGTAATCCCATTCTTCAGGATCGCAGAACTTCATCATTGCAACGATAACTGCATCTGCGTTTGTCTGAGCAACTTTGTTGATCAGCATCTTGCCGCGGCCTTTCTTTGTATCAGTTGCAACGGAGCAACCATACATTTTCTGCCAAGCCTTAGCCATTCTGTACAGAGGGCCTTCTTCGCCATCGATAACGTCAACACGAATCTGTCTGGATTCCTGAGCCAGATCGTCGTCAACGATAGCCAGTTTGAATTCATTGAAGATGTCAAGCAGTTCGTTGGGCTCAAGCAGGATGCCTGTAACAACAACCTTCTTGCCGTCCCAAGGCTGAACGGGCATAGCCTTTACTTCTTCAATCAGTTCTTTTACCAGAGCTGTGTGTTTCTCTTTCAGCATGAACTGTCTTGCTTTGAATACAGCGTGGCGGCTAACAGCATCAATTACCTGAGGGTAGTCAGCTGCAACCTTTACGAATTCACGCATAACTGCTCTGTTTTCGTTGTAGATAGCGATGGAGTTTTCCAGAGCTGCGTTTGTGATTTTAACATCAAGGTAGTGCTCAAGCTGTTCTTTAACCAGTTCATATTCTGTTACCAGGAACTGATTTGCAGCTTCCAGACCTCTGTTTTGAGGATGTGTGAACACGATAACAGGGGATGTGCCTTTCCATTTCTGGCTCAGGCATTTCAGTGTGTCACAAGGTACGGAGAACAGAACTGCGGACAGATCATCGTATGCGCCTTCGCACTGCAGTTCCATGATCTGCTGCATGATGGAGCAAGCGAAAGCGGGCAGATATGTACGAGCCTTGGAAACAGTCTTGCCCTGTGCGCCCCAAAGGCCCATAGGCAGGAAACCTGTTGCATGGATCATTTCTTCGGGAGCATAGATAGGCATAACGCCGACTGCGCCTTTGCCTGTTTCAGCCTTAAAATCGTCCATTGCTTTTTTGGGATTAGCCGCAATGTCTTTCAACTGGGATAAAATGGTTTCTACTTTACTCATTGTCTTTCCTCCTCTTATTCTGCTGCTGCCATATTGGCTTCCATCATTTCAACAAGAGCCTGAACGCGAGTCTCATACTGCGCAGGAGAGTAAACGCGAGGGTCTGTCTGGTCGCCATCGAAGCTTACATAAGGCTTGCCGTTTCTCTCTTTGATAATTTCTGCTGTTTCCACATTCAGGAAGCTCATCAGTTTGCAGCTTCTGTTCAGATGATAGATCGTACCATCAATTTTGCCTTTTTCCATAATGCCCATCAGAACTTCTACCTTGTTGCTCAGGCATGTATTGATGTAGATTCTTGTGTATGCTTCCGCCATGGAGTGCAGGGATTCATCGTCTGCGTCATAGTGCAGGTCCCACAGAGCGGGGTAAGCCGTACCAGTCATGATAGAACCAAGGTTCTTGAGTGTTTTGAAAGTATGTCCCAGGTGAGGCCATACAGCGATGCCTTCCCACTGGATACGTGTCTTTTCTGCACCCTTGAATGCATATACGCCAGCCTTCAGGTTTTCTTCCAGCTCGTCAGCGAATGCCTTGAATGTGATTTCAGCATAATCCTTGGAACGGCATGCAACAATCAGAGCCATGTAGTTGAACAGGTCGAAACCGTTCAGCGGAGAAGGTTTGTACTGAGCCATGTCAGCGATTCTGTTCCAGTGGTATACGGAACGCTGTGTCTGGTCCTTAACTTCTTTGAACTTCTTCCAGTCGAAAGGCTTGCCGCAGATAACTTCCAGCTGAGCGATTGCATTTCTGAACTGGTCAGCAATGTATGCCTTTGCGTATTCAGGAATAGGCATTGTGTGGTTGAAAGGTACATCGATTACGATGCAGGGAATATCCAGTTCCGCAGCAAGGTTTTCATACCATTTCAGCAGTGTGTTACAGATGTTGTTACATGTAATTACCAGGTCGGGCAGAGGAACATCAGCCGCAGGAGAGTTTACCAGAACTTCGGGCTTAACGCCTGTCATAGCAGCTTCCTTCAGGCATTCCATATAGCCCATGTTTACTCTGCCGTAAGAACAGCAGTCGATGTTGTAGCCTTTTCTTTCAGCTACATCCAGCATATCCATCGCGCCTTTTTTCGCGCCGATACCAGCTGCATGTGTTTCGGGGTAAACCATTTCAATCCCCATTGTGATGCAGAATTCAGGAGGTGCAACGGAAGCAGACCAGCAAACCAGGTCGCCTCTCTCTTTTGCCTTTCTTGCATCTTCATCATTCTTTGCCTGGTAGTAGGCTAACAACTGTTTTGCTTTCATGCCTTGTGTTAAACTCATTCTAATCCCTCTTTCTTAATTTTTTTGTGCCGCCTCGTATGCGAACAATGCCGCGCCGAGTGCGCCTGTTGTTTGTGGGTTTGGCGCCACAATGACATCCGTTTTTAATACACCGGATACCGCTCTGACAACGCCGGCATTTTTCGCAACGCCGCCCGTCATAACGACATCCTTTCCCAGCCCGCCTCTGTAAGCTAAGCCGCAGGCTCTGCTGGCAACAGAAAGATGAACGCCCTTGATGATGTTGTTCCGGCTCACGCCGTTGGAAAGCTGAGAAATTACTTCAGATTCCGCAAATACCGTACAGGTGCTGCTGATCGGCGCAGTGTCCGTTGCAAGCTCATCCAGTTCGGCCATCTCGTCCAAAGTCGTTTCCAGAACCCTCGACATAACTTCAAGGAAACGTCCTGTACCCGCCGCGCATTTATCATTCATAAAAAACTGCTTGATGCCACCCTTGTTATCCAGCCGGATAGCCTTTGCGTCCTGGCCGCCGATATCAATGATAGTGCGCGCAGTCGGTACCAAGTGGTAAATACCTTTTGCATGACAGCTGATTTCGCTGATCTGCTTATCAGCCTCCTTAAACGCAAACCTGCCATAGCCGGTGGCAACCGTATAGGAAATATCCTCCGGTTTCAGGCCGCTGACCTGGTAGGCCTGCTCCAACGCCTTTTTCGGACCCGAAGAGCCCGTTCCGACCTGGACAACCTCTGCGGCTACAACATCCTTGCCATCTTTCAAAATCACTACTTTGGAAGAAGCCGAGCCGACATCAATGCCCAATGTATACATTATTTTACCTCCTCGTTATGATATTTAACCATGCGAAATACATTTATGAAGCGGTAAAACCCGACCCGCGGAAACCCCGTGTCTTTTCCCGCAGACAGGCGTCAAATGACAACACAAAAAACCTATATCCTATTCCATAAAATATAAGCAAGCTTTTGTCTGCCATTCTAAATGCTCTGGATCGTCCGCAACCCTTCCGCATTTGTTATGATTATAGCATCTTTATTTGAACATTTCAACCTAAATTGTTAAAAATTTATTATTATTTTGTTTTTTTTGTGGAAAAATGGCTTCCGGCTTGCAGAAAAAGTAATTCTGGATACAAAAAACATTGTTTTTCGTTCTCCAGCGTCTTTTTTTTGTAAAAAAAGACTTTTTTTAGAACTATTTTTCTTCCATTTTTGGCAAATCCATCTTTATATTTCTCCGCCGCATTTTCCTTCCTTCGGAAACTTTTCCTGTCCAGATTTCCGGAAATGTGCATCAGCCCCCTGCATTTCAGAGTGACTTTCCATATTTCCCACCTATTTTGTTAAATTATATGCAAAATCTTGTTTTTTATCCCTTTGTCCAAAAAGAAACCCAAACGTTTTCCTCAAACAGCATATTTGCCGCCACCGTTTACGTTTTCAAACGCCTGAAAATTTTAACGATCTCCGCGAATGCTGCCCGCAGCAGTTCCTCCTCCGTCGTTATTTGGAAAACAGGCATGCCCGCCTCTTCAGCAGCCCGTTCCAACAGACCAGTCAGCACCTTATAGTAGTCCCCCTCCTTCGCCCTTACCTTTTTGGCAAGCCTTGGCAGAATTTCTTCATTGATTTCCCGCAAAGTGAATGGACGCCCTTTCTTCCGATTCCAGCAGAAATTTTCAGCAAGCGTTTTCAAAATCAAATATGCCCGCTTTTCGTCCCATTTCTGGTCGATATAATAAGTTTCGCCTGCCAATCCGTAAAGCATACGCCTTGCATCAAAATAACCCAGCTGCATATCCTTCCGGCTCTGCTCACTGTCAAACTGTAAAATGCCGCCCAGCTTTTTGCGCGGCGCAATCGTTGTAATTTCCGCATCCTTCGGAATCTTCACCCGCTTTTCCACGCCAAGGCCAAAAACGCGTATCACAATGATATCACGGTAGCCGCGCTGCAAAAGGCAGTTCAGCGGCACAAGATTCTGCACACTGCCGTCCATATATTCTTTTCCGTCCACTTTTTCCCGCCGAAACAGCGGCAGGTACGCACTTGTCAGCAGCATGTCTGCCAGTTTGCCGTCCGGCAGTCCCTTTGCGTTCAGGTCAAGTTCCTTTTTTTCTGTCAAAGAATACGTTACAAGAAACAGTTCTACGTCCGATGCGCGGATTTTTTCTTCGCTGACGGTTTCGTTTACCAGTTTCCGTAACGGCTCAATGTCCAGCCCGCCCCCTTTTACCGCCTCTACAACATCTTTCCAGAGCGTTTTAGCCTCCAGCCCCTGAAAATCGCCGCTGTAAAGCCGTCGCATCTGTTCATCATCTACATCGAACACCTGAGAAAACGTAATATTTTCCCACAATTCCACAGCCTTATCCAGCTGACGCATAGCCATCATTGCGCCATTCAGCGCGCCAACAGAAGTCCCTGCAACAGCATTATATTTTACACCTGCTTCTTCCAGTGCTTTCCACACACCGATTTCATACGCGCCCTTTGCGCCGCCACCCTCCAAAACAACAGCATATTCCTTTTCCGTATCAAATTTCAGTTCCATTCCAGCCCTCTTTTCCCTTTATTCGCCCATTTCTTCCAATGCAGCCCTGAGCACCTTCCCTGCAATTGCGGACGCATTCCCGTCGTTTGCATTCTCCAACAAAACCGCTATCGCAACCTTAGGTTCTTCCGCCGGAGCAAAGCCGATAAACCAGCTATGGTCATTGCCCGTCGCATTTTCCGCAGTCCCTGTTTTTCCGGCAACCGTTACGCCGCTGACAGAAGCCGCACCGCCCGTGCCGTTTTCTACTACGCCAACCATCATTTCTTTCAAAATAGCGGCTTCCTCTGGTGTGCATATCTGCGCCAGCTTTTTCGGCACCGTTGTTTTGCCCGTGCCCCCGTCGGGATATACCACATGGTCTACTATATACGGGCGCATCATCAGCCCTTCGTTCGCGATGGCTGAAGCCAGCATTGCCATATACAGCGGCGTGACGCCTGTCCGCCCCTGCCCGATTGCCGTTTCCACCAGTTCGCTTTCCGTAGAATCCGAATCCAGCAAAACAGTATTTGGCGTATACGCCAATTCGAAGCCGCAGGACTCTTTCATGCCGACGCGCTCCATCGTTTTCGCGAGTTTTCCTGCGCCAATTTTCTGCGCAAGCGCGGCAAAGTAACAATTGCAGGAACCTTCCATAGCCCCTTTCATATCCACCAGCCCATGCGCTCTATTCTTATAGCAATGAATAATTTTATCTTCAAAAACAGCCTCACCTGTACATTCTACAGTAAACGTCTGCCAATCCGGAAGATATTCTATCCCTGCAAGCGCGGTAACCGTCTTAAATGTAGAGCCGGGCGGATAAATTCCCTGTGTACCGCGATTCAGAAGCGGGCTGTCTTCATGGTCTTTGAGATTCTCCCACTGCGCCGCGACCTTGTTCGGGTCAAAATCAGGATACGCCTGCAACGCCAGCACACGCCCCGTGGAGGGTTCCATTACAACGACCGCACCTTTCGCGCTGCCCAGCAGATTCCCCGCCGCGCTCTGTATGTCCATATCCACAGTCAGCTTTACGCTGTTGCCAATCAGTTCGTCTTTTTTCAGTATACCTCCCAAACGCTGGAACAATTCATTATGGAGCGTCATCAGTTCAAAATTTTCCGCCGCCTCCACGCCGGTCTTGCCGACACTGCTGTATCCTGTAATGTGTGCCGCCATGCGGGAACGGGGATATTCCCTGTTGTAGCCGCCCCCATCTGCCGGTATGCTGCGGGCAATCACTTCCCCGTCCCTGTCCATGATTTCCCCGCGCCGGATGGTATCATCTCCATAGCGCAGACGGGTATTGTATGCATTGCCGGAAATCGTCTGCCTGTCCACCAGCGTCAGCTTGCCAAGATAGCCCAGCAGAAGGAAAAAGCAGAGCGCGAGCAGCCAGAATATCCGCCGTATGCTTCGTTTCATATTATTCATCGAAGCCGCCTCCTTCCGCCCCGTTCAGAATGGGCTCCTGCTCGATTTCCTGACGGTTGTGTTGTTCACAGTATACGCAGACCCATTGCAGCAGGCCCATCATCATCAGGCTCACCAGAACAGAACTGCCGCCATAGCTGACAAACGGCAGCGTAACGCCTGTCAAAGGAATCAGCTTGATGGAGCCGCCCAAAATCAGGAAAGCCTGAAAAGAAAGCATCGCCGTAACGCCAGCGGCAAGGATTGCATAATATCTGCGTCCGCAGTCCAGCGCGATACGCACTCCGCGGTAAAGCAGCATAATGAAAATTGCAATCACACCCGCGCCAAACGCCGCGCCAAATTCCTCGCAGACAGCGGCAAAAATCATGTCGCTTTCCACTACGGGAATACTTTTGGGCATGCCTTTTGTCAGCCCGCTGCCAAATACACCCCATGTCGTAATCGCAAACAGTGCGTTTACAATCTGGTATCCGCCAAAATCAATGTCTGCCCAGGGATTCTGCCATGCCGCCACACGTACCCGCACATGCGAAAACAACTTATACGCCAGCATCGCCGCACCGCTTGCCGCTCCCATGCCCAGCAGGAACAGCAGTTCATTGGATGTTGCGATATAAAGCATTACCATATATGTCATAAAGAAAATCAGCGCACCGCCCAAATCCTTTTGCAGCACAAGCAAAAGCACAAGCCCCGCACTTAAAATACCTGTGGTAAAAAAACTTCGCCAGTTCAGGCGTTTGCGGAACACGCTTGCCAGATAAAATATAAACAGAAATTTTGCAATCTCCGAAGGCTGGAACGTAATGCGGAAAGATTCCGGCCCAAACGCCAGCCAGTTGGTCGAGCCGCCCTTTTCCACGCCAAAAAAGCGCGTACAGATTAAAAGCCCGTAACAAAGGATGATATACGCCCATTCGAACACCTCAAACCGGGGAATCAGCCGGAAGAAAAACGGCAGTACCAGCATTCCTGCCAAGCCTATTCCCATCCAGAGCAGCTGTCTTTGCGCCAGAGCAGGCGAAAGCCTTTGCAGCATAATCAGGCTCAAATCCATCAAAAACAGCATGCCCGTCCAGACCAGCGGGCAGCCCTCGTAATAAAACCTGTCCAAAAGGGCAACCGCCGCCAGCAGGAACACAAACGAAACCGCCCCGAAAACCAGCGGCTGCATTCCAAACAAATGCGTTTCCCGATTATACGCTAATATCAGAAAAGCAGTCACATGCATCAGCACAATCAGGCTTCTTTGTATGGATATCGCCCGATAAGGACTGCCCAGATAGCCCCCCTGCTCATAAGCGATATACACAATTCCCTGCCACAAAAACAGCACGATATAAAACAGAAATACATATCTGCTCAACATCAGCAATAAATCAAACATACCTCACTCACTCCACTCCGCGGAAGAAATGCCCCTTTGTACTTCCCCGTTCCCCCATTTCGCCGAGCAGCTCCCGCACAAGAGGACTTGTTTTTTCACAGTCGGCTGTTTTTTCTCCGTAAGCCCTCGCAATGCGTTCCGTCCGTCCCCGTCCTTCTTTCGTAAAGTCCATACGGACATACCCTGCCGCACTTTCCAGTATTTCATCGTAAAATTTCAGTGTAAACAGCGGTTTCCCGTTCAGTATCGTACAAACACAGCGTTCGCAGTCCGTCAGCAGAGGGAATTTGACACCCTTTCTGTCTCTCAGGAA
>OFGE01001413.1_pt1 | contig 21097 bp, 12 predicted proteins | sample 1521681 | NCBI WGS metagenome assembly OFGE01 (sample SAMEA3504093, study PRJEB24116) | mouse gut metagenome | biome: mouse gut; feature: mouse-associated habitat; material: faeces | place: Denmark | collected 2011
TTCGCTTTCTTTAGATGCAAGTTCAGATTCTTTAGCATTCTTCTCACTTTCTTTTACGGACTTTTCCATTTCTTTAACCTGATATGCACATAATGAAACTGTTGTTGTGTTAATATTTATTTTCTCTTCGCTTTCTTTTACCATATAAGCACAGAGGGAAGCAGTGGCAGCATATGTTTTAGCTTCATTCAAAACTGAGCCAAATGTTTTTTGTCTTTGATCTTCATTGTCCTGTCTTGTTTTTTCATCTAAAATTCGTTGTTGTTCATCAAGAACACGTTTTTCTTCATTTTTTTTGCGTTCCTGCTCACTTTCAATTCTGTCTTTTTCCATATGAATCATGTTGTCAAGAACATCATATGAATTAATAGAAGATATATTTTCTCCATTATGGACTCTTTTTTCAACATAGATATTAAAAGTCCATGTTGTCAGTTCTATATTATTCTCATCATTGATATGTAATTCACACTGATTAATTCCATTAGCAGCAAGAATCTGATCTCCATTTCCTATGGCAGTATTTATAATTATACTTGCATCTTTAATTGTACAGCATTCATGTCCTTGAAATTGTGTGCCATCTGCTTTGGATATCCTGAGATATACTGTACAGTTCGATAAATCAAAAGGTTCATCATTATCCATAATATTAAACACAAATATTCGTCCTGTATCAAATTGTTTTGCATTTAATGTCAAGATTCCAAAATCATTGTAAAAACTAAGTTCATTGGTTTTTATAGAAGCATTCATTATTATTATCAACTCCTTAAAAAAGAAACATCTTTATGATGCTTCTTTTTTAGATAAATTATTTTGTTCTAGTTCCTTTTCATATGCATTAAGTTCAATCTGTGTCTGTTGTTTTGCAGTTAAATTAGCAGATAGCAAAACTGCGTCCAATATAATTGCTTTGGTTTGTATATCTAATTTATGGCTATGTACCAAATTTATTAAATTTTGTTTAAAATCTTCCGCTAATATACCATGTGATAAAGCTATACATTCAGTGTTGGGTTTTTCTTTTGTACTAGATTTTTTTAAGTTTACCATAAAGCGACTCCTTTTATAGGTTTATTTGATTCATTATTTATTAGAATTCAATCAGATTAGTTATCAAGGTATTTTTTTAATTCTTGAAATTGTTGTTTCATTGCCTCTAGCTGTTCAGTTAATGATGTTATTTCTTTGTGTTGCTGTTGAATGAGTTTTAGAGCGGCGGGGAAGAGTATGTTGATTTCCCACATTTCAGGACTTCCATCTTCGTTTAAATTGCAGGCTTCAGGATATATTTCGTATACATCTTCTGCTATAAATCCAAGGATGTTATGCTCATATCTCTGGTCATTATATGGAAGATAGTTGTCTTTATATTTGTAAGATACTATATTCAGATCGTATAATTTTTGAGGATTTAGTTCGGATGGAAGATTGGAAGTTATGTCCTTTTTATAACGTTTGGAAGAGGATGAGTATCTTTGTATGCTTCCATCAGTATTTATTCTTAATTGTGAACCCGAAGATGTAGTTGTATCATAAATTCCTGAGTGTTTTAAAGTGGTTGATGAAATAGTAACTTTAAGATCAGATTTGACATCATCTTTAGAGTATATGTTTAATTTAAAATCATTGAACGCATTTATTCCTCCTGAATAAATATCCATAGATTTTATTGATATTTGACCAAAAAATGAGTTAATAACAAAGTCATTGTGAACTCTTGGTACATCTGCTACAAATAAAGTATTAGCTACTCCTTTGTCACAAAGTACATCAATTTTAAAAATACCTTTATGCTTGTTATTGCTATCATATAAATCAATTGTTTCTATTATTGCCATGCCATTCGGATGTCGGTGAGCGAAGTCAAAATGATAACCAAACAGGATGTCGCTTAAAGTGACATAAATTTTAATATAATTATTAATTCTCCCATGTATCATCGGTTCAGAAAGAACAATCTTGGCATTTTGATTAACTGTTGAATCCGTTCCTTCGATAAAGAGTCCGGTCATATATATTTCTTTTATTTCAGCAGCATATGCATATATAATAATTTCAAGTGATTTTCCGGTATCAGCATAATCATTATTTGATAATTCAATCGGAGCAGGAAGGGAAGAACCACTAGACTGATAAGCCTGTATTCTTTCATAATATTCAGTATCAGTTGCAATAAACCCGTCAGACCAAACAGAAAAGAAATCACCAATAGTAATTCCATCTGAATTTATATGTTGTGAAAATGTTTGGTCATCGTTTTCTCTATGAAGTCCATCTGAATCAATCGTCCATCCAGCAATCGTACCACTTTGGTTGGCTGTCAGAGTAGTAGCGGTTATATTTCCATAAAACGTTCCACTTGTACCCTGAATTTCGCCAGTAAATTTTCCATTCCCGTTTATAAGCAGATTTGTTCCATCCCATTTTAGGTTTCCACCACCCAGATTAAAATTTCCATTTGACAGTTGTAAGATACTTCCTCTGGTATTGTTTAATGGACTAGAGGCAGAACCATTATAATTGTTTGATACAATGTTTCCAGTATTGATACATGCACCGTTAATTCCAGTTGTACCACTAGACAAGCCATTTATAGTAGTTTGAATTGCCTGAACATCGCCATCACTGGCAACGCCTTTAATATTTAATCCTTGTTGTGGATTGTAAGTCAAAGCTCCGGCGGCAAAAGAAAAAGAACCATCGCTTAGGTTTAATTTACTCCCGGATTTACCATCAAGATAGTTGTTTGATTTAATTTCTCCATCAAACAGACAGTCACCACTTACTTTTATCTGTCCGGCTTTCAAAGAATCAAAAACACCACTATGGGATAGAAGAGTATTAAAGTTACCTTTATTTCCCTTTATACTGTCTAAAATAACATCAGTGACAGTAGTGCCAAATAGTTCTGTACTAAGTAGAGCGTTAATCATATTGTTGCTCATCTGCACATTTGCATCGTTATTGCCATATGTTCCACTCCCTCCAGTAGATGATGAACCAGAAGAATTACCACTAGAATATGAGGTATTATCTCCAATTATGGATGCTAAGTCGGACAATCCATTAAGCTCTTTTGTCATTGTAGAGAATTCAACGGACATATCCTGACTTGATATTTCTAACGGATTAAAAGTAACCGACATTAACCTTAATTTTATAAATGCATTATCAAATAACTCTTCATGTATTTCGAAACCAGCTCTTATATAATTGCCGACATTAAAATCATCATGGTAACATTGAAATTCCTCAAGCGCATATAGATTATCTATCTCTGTACTAAATGAGTATTGCGGCTGTGACAATTTATAAAGTTCACCAACAGCAGTTTGATATAATTCTTCCTGTACATCAATAGCAGTCACTATATTGTCAAGATTTGTAGTAAGAATATTGGAATTATTATAGTCTTGTTCTCTTATCATACTGTTAATAACATTCAAATCTTTTTCGGTAAACAGAAGAGCACCGTTAACTTTAAATTTTTCAATGTCTGCAAAGTTTGCAAGTTCTTTTCTTTTCGCTTGATAATCATTTTGAAGGTTTTCTATTGAAGCAATTTCATTTTTACGTGATATAATAGCATCATCACATTGTCTGATGATACCTTTACAATTAGTTTTTGTCAGAGAATTGCTCCTTGTATTAAATGACATATAATCAAGATACTGGTTCAGCTTATCAATATATGCAGATTTTGATGTAAATTCCTTTTTTTGTGTATCTGATAAACTATTCCACCCATTATCATCGGGAGTACGGTAGGAAGTAGGAGCAGCAATGGTTCCTGACTCGATAAAACACTCATTAAATAATATATTTGAAACTTCACACCATGCTTTTTTCTTTGATTCTAATTCATCAAGTCCATATAAAGACCATTCATATTTATAAGAATCTATTTCTTTGACAATACTTGGAGTAGTATAATATGCAGGATTGCCAAATTCCAATTCAATAAAATTACCATTATTATCAACAACCAGATTACCATTAGAATCCGTTTGACAATACATTTTTAAAGCCTCTTTAATTTGCGGAATTATCGACTCTTTATATACATAGAAATCATGCCAGTAAGGTGTGTTTTTAATATTTGTAGCAGAAGAGGGAAGAGGAGTGTAATTAGGAGCGTTTCCAATTTCAGAGACTTTGTATTCATTTTTATAAATAGTAATTAAAGATGCAAGAGCTTTATTAAAGGCATTTAGATGAAGTTTCAACTCCTCAAGAGAAAACGTTTTATAATCAGTTACAGCCCCATCATTTGGGACACGATTTTTTAATTCATTTATATCTAAGATTGTCTGATTATAAAGTTTGGACAACTCAATATATAATTCCCTGCGTGTGTATTGTTTTCCGTTAAATGTTACTTTGTCTATTTCGATAGAATTTTTCCATAGTATATATTTGTCATGCAGTTCTTTAGAGACATATTTATAATCATCATATTCGTTCCTTGTATTCATGAAATAGTCAAGATTAATAATATAATTCTTTCCGAAATTAACCTGCTCGATACTGAAATTATTTGCACCTGTAGGAACCAGTTTAGTTATCAAATCATCATTTGAAGAACTGGCAATTTCAAAACTATTAACAAGGTTTCGCATTGAAATAAATATGCCTGTATCTACGCCAAAGTTCTCGGCCTTTATTAATCCAATTTTTTTGTATTTTCTATCAAACTGAAATATGACAGAAGCAGAAGGTGATACAATATTCGTGAAAAAATCATATATATTAGTGGCTGATATATCATAACTTCTTTTCATGTTACATATTTCAGACTCAATGTTTTCATCGACAGTCCAACCAGTATCTTGTAATACAAGATGCAATAAAGACAGTTGTGTATTACTATAATTAACAAAGGATATATATTCATATGGAAGATTAGTGTAGGGATTTATGTTATTGAAATTCCCATTGGAATCTGTAGCTAGATATTCCTGACTGTCTTTAGTACCACAATTTATCTTTAAATTTTTTAAGAATAGTGTATTTAATTCACATTCAATAGAATGTGCTGTAACACTTTTTATTTCTTGCAATCCTTCACCTTTGATAACTGGTTCAGAATCAATGACAAAAAAGACCTGTTCTTTTCCATCCAGATACAATCTCATCATAGTATCAATAGAATCATAATAATCACTTTGCTTTAATTCGCAGGAATTGTCAACTGTATATCTTTCGACATCAAAGGTAATTTCCCATTGTTCTATTGCATGTTTTTTTAGGCTGCAAGTCTCTGTTTTTAACCCTGAAATAGTTCCAAGTATTGAGCAGTCAGCTTTACATAAATAAATTTTATAAGATTCCATTTTTATAAACACCCCGCTTTTCTTGGGAACTCGTATTCTATAATAATTTTACAGCTTCCTGTTATTTTTAATTGGTTTAGTCCTTTAATAAAACGTACCCAGTAAATAGTTGAAATATAATTGTTCGTTGCAGATATATAACTCTTGTAAGTATTATTCCAGCCTAATTTATAAGCTGGTATTAGCCTGTCATTTTTATCTGTTACAGACATGTTGTAGGAGTTCATATTAATATATTTACTTCCATTTGATTCAAAAGGTATGTCGTTGGTACTGATTGTCACAGATTTTTTATCTAATGTGTTTTCAATGACAATGGTGGGAGATGCAGTTTCTAGTATTATTTTAGGATATATAATATTATTGTTGACATTGGAAGTATTATTGATATAAAATACATGTGAACTTACAATATCATATTTTTTTTCCACTTTTTTAGAAAATGCAAAAGGAGAATTCGTTTCAAATTTCAATTCCTTTCCAAATAACTTTCCACCAACTATAACATCTTCAATTTGCGTGCATACTGCATAATAATGTAGAGGATAAGAATCGTCATCATTAAATGCAAGAATTTTAAAAGTAGAAGATGATGAAAGCCATTCGTTTATTTGGATCGATTCCAGCCGCGTAATTTCTGTATAATCTTTTTTTACAATACTGAAATAGATTACAATATTTTCACTTTGGACGCCATAGGTATTACTCGTGTTATTTAATTTATTATTTGTTTTTTCTAGTGACATATTAAGGCCGTTTTCCGATATATTAATATCAGATGAATTTATCCATGCAATTATCAGGTTATAGTCATCACTATTTTTTCCATTATAGACAAAACTTTTTGCAGTTAAGAAAGACAAAAAGCTCACCTCGTTTCATTTCATATTTCTATAACTAATAGCAACCGCATCCATATTTCAGAATGCGGTATTAAAATATCTTTACATTACAGTCGGTAAAGTTGGTCTTCGGGTTATATTTACTCCATAATGTTTTAAATCTTTTACTAATTTATTTGTAAAATCTTTATACATTTTATCCGAGTTTTGTGTAAATTCCTTGCTGAAACTCTTATCAACACTGCCTTCTACATTAATTAGATTATCATAGTAATTATTTATTGCTATTGGCTGTACCTCTTTATTTTTCACACTCTCAGGTATCGATGGTTTTGGTACTACAAACTGGTTTGGTATTGTAATGGGGGCTGCTTGGAAGTTCTGTGCAGTATACTTATGCAGGTTCGGGAAAAACTCTTTGTGTTTCTGCTCCTCAGTCATTGATGAATAGCCAAACTTTTCAAAGAGTTCTGCGGCTTTTGCCATATTCTCTTTGATTACCTGGTTGACATCCTCTTCTGTATTGCTATTAGAATCAGAAAGATTAGATGCAGCAACAGCAGCAGGAATAGTATCTTCTGATACAACAGCGGTTGTTTTTGGCATCAAGCCCAAATCAGAACCATCGGTTGTTGTCCCAGCCCCACTATAGAACTCTTTGAGTTTTTGAAGAGTATCATTTACACTGTCTGTTGAAGTCTTATATATCTCTGTTGCATTATCAATGGTGTCTTTGTATTCCTTCATGATTTCTTCCAAAGACTTTGTGGAATTATTGAGGCTGTCTTCAAGAGAAGCTACAAACTCATCCAATGCATCAATCTGTAAGCTGTAAGTATGTTCGTCCTTGGTTTCCTGTAAGGAATTTTCCTTTTCTTCAAGCTCTGCTTTTAACTGTGCAAGTTTGGCCTTTGCCGCGGCATCTGTACTGTCAGACAGGTTTTCAAGAGCATCTATCTGTGCTTTGATGCTGTCAATCTCTTTCTGGCTGTTTTTGATATTCTTGTCATAGTCTGCATATTCCTTTTTGGCAGCAAGCGCCTTCTTCCTTGCTTCTATAATCTTCTTGATGTTATTGATTTCTTCCTGTGCACTGCGTTTCATAAGCTCTACAATGCTGTTTTCCAGTGCTGCGGATTCTCCCAGAGTGTTGTAGTAATTCTGTAGTGCATTATTCAGGTCTTCCATATATGCCTTGTCAGAAGCATAGGTATCCTTGTTATTTTGTATTTCTTTATACAGATTCAAATACGCATCTGCTTTTTTCTGTGAATCCTCAAGCTGTGACACAAGGAGCGCAGCTTTTGCCTGTCCATACTCGGAAAGCTCCCCATTGTCATACAGCCATTCATCCTGAATCAAATCTGCGATGGAAGAGAGGATTCCTTTTGCTGTATCAAGTTCACTGATTGCATTGGTGATATTCTCAAACTTTGCATTCCTTAAGGCATCATTGACATTCTGTATTTCTGTGGCAGTCCCAATAAGTTCCTGTTTTGCAGAAGCAAATTCTTTCTCCCATTCTGTTGCCCACTGGTCAGCAAATTCATCCCAGTTGTCCGCATCAATAGCACGTTCGTTCAATAAGTCAAGTACAGACTGTAATTTCCCAGCCATTACGGTATCTCCATTTTGGCGGTAGCTTTCAAGTGCTTTATTGAACAGTTCCATAGAAGCTTCAAAATCATTGGTGTCAAGTGCATCCAAAAGCTGCCCATACTCATTCATTTCAGAAAGAGTGGTATTGTATTTATCTTGTAAAATATCAAGATATTCCCCATAGGCTTCAACTTTTGTCTTAATTGCATCTTCGTCCAAATCTGTGAGCAGTTTTGTAAGCTTGTCTCCACTAAAGGTATCATACAGTGATACCAGCTCTTTGTAATAGCCAATATAACTGTCAAGGTATTCAAGCTGTGCCTTTAAGGTTGAGAGATTGTATTCTGCGATTTGTTTTGCAAGAGAATAAAGGTTTGCAAAGTAGTCACTGGTGTCGGATTCCGCTTCGGATACATTTTCTGTATAGGTTTTCTGGAGCTGTTCAAGGTCATCTTCCATAAGGCTTAGAAGGTCATTAATCTGTGTCTGCTTTTCATTGTTCCATGCTTCCAGCTTTGCCTTGTAGGTGTCATAATTCTTTGCTTCACTAGCAGAGAGCTTCTTTCCACTGTCAAGCTTTTGTTGTAATTTATACCATGCTTCCCAGGTCTTCATATATTCGGAGATATTATTGCCTGTTCCGCCTTTTTGGAGTGCTTCCAGTTCTGCATTGTATTTGTCAAGTGCTGCCTGTTCTGACTTGGAAAGTCCCTTGGTATCCTTTTTCTGTTCTAACTTTTGTGCTTTTGCAAGGAGGTTTTGATACTGTTGTGTGTCGGTCGCTTCCTCATTGATGTCATCTATCTGGTTGTGGTAGCTTTCATAGATGCCTTCCGCAGCTTCCTCATAAGTCTTTTGTATCTTATCAAGCTTGTCACTTGGATTGAGTGCTTCTTCAAGGTCATCGCTGAGTTTATCAAGTGTGTCTGCTTTCTCCTTTGCAAAATTCTCCATCTGTTCTGTGTACTGGTTATATTTCTTCCACTGCGCAGTAGAAAGATTCCCGCCTTTATCAAGTTTATCCTGTAATTTCTTCCATGCAAGATAAATCTTGTTGTATTCTGCAATGTTGGCGGCGGTTGCATTTTCGTCAAGGGATTCCTTCTGTGTATAATACGCTTCAAGCTGTGCCTGTAGTTTGTCATAAGTCTTTTTCTGGTTCTTTGAGAGATTGTCATATCCCTTTTCGTCCAGCTTTTCAATCTTATCCTCAACCTTTTCAATATCTTTCAAAAGATTCTGATAGGTTGCTGAATTTTCAAGCCCTGAATGGACGCCTGAAATATTCTCTTTTATCTTATCCGCTTCGGATTTCTTTGGAGCAGTCCCATTTGCTTCGGCAAGCTCACCATAAAGCCTGTCTAATGATTCCTGACCTTTGTTTCTCAAATCCTCAAGCTGCTGTTCATAAGAATCGTACTTTTTCTGTTCTGACTTGCTGAGTTTTCCTTTGCTGTTCAGCTTATCTTGTAATTTCTGGTATGCAGTATAAATCCTGTTGTAATTCGTAATGGTGTCTGAGGTTGCATACTGGTCTAGCTCTGCTTGTAAATCGTAGTAGTTTTCCAGCTTTTTCGTGAGCTTCTCAAACTGTTTTTCCTTTTTGACATCCCAGCCTTTGTCAATATATTTATCAATCTGTGCCTCTGTCTTTGCGATATTATTCAGAAGCTTTGTATAAGTTCCTGACTGGTCTGCTTCCAGATTGATGATTTTGTCATTGATAGCGTCTGCAAGTTCCTGTCTGTCACGATTGACTGCATCTGCAACTTTCTTGGAATCACCAAGGGAACCTTCTGTGATAGTAACACCGCCGATTTCCTTTTGTGTTGCAGAATCCTTCTGGTCTGAAAGTGCAGCAAACTGTTCCACAAGCTCTGTGAGGGAACTGCGTTTTCCCATCTGTTCATTGAGAGAAATAAGGGATTCTATCTTGGAGGTGATAGAAGTAAGGTAGCTGTCCATATCACTGTAATAATCCAGCACATTACTTAATTTCTGCTTTATAAGGTCGCGCTGTGTATCATACAGGTCATTGATGGTGTCAAGACAGTCTTGTGCTTTGTCATACCATTCTTCATAAGCTTCAATCTGTTCTACAAGCTTTGCCTTTTCGTCTTCATCATAGTATTTGATGGTTTCAATATTCAGCGTTCCATCTTGGATCTTCTTAACATAGGAAGAAGGGAGTCCAACAGATTTTGCTTTCCTCATATACATCTGGTAGGCATTCTGTTCATGGGTAATCTGTTCATTGTTTGCCTTCACAGTACGGGTAATCATAAGGTTCTTTTTCTGCCAGTTATAGAACTTTTCAATCTTGTCTGTAAGTTTGCTTACCTTAGAGGAAATACGGTCAAGAAGAGTGGCAATCCAGTCAAACTGTTTTTGGTTTTCTTTCTCTTCCTTTTCCTTTTCCTCTTTTTCTTTCTTTTCTTTTTCTTCTTTTGGCTTTGGATATCCGCCGCCTGACTCCATCTTAATATCGACTTTTCCAACGCTTCCCACTAAAAGTTTGGAGTTTTCATAACCCTTTACAATCGTAGCGGCTGCCTGTGCCTGCTTGCTTTCTGCACCATATAAAAGCTGTGCATTCTGCTGTGCTGCATATAGCATTGCCTCTGCTGCGCTCAAAGCTTCATTCTTTAAGGTGTTATAAGATGCGGCAAGGTATTCAACTGCCTGCGCCTCAGTTTGTATGTTATTGATAAGGTCAGCCGCCTGTAAAGCCATATAGACCTGCATCTGCTGCACTTTTGCATCGGTAAGTCTCTGGAATGCTTCTTCATCTAATGACAATGCGCCGTTTTCATCAGACAGCAGCGCAAGGTATTCAAACCCCATATTACACAAAGACTGGTACTGATCAACACTGATTTTCCCATATTCATTATAAGTATCCCTGATTTCAATAAGCCCATCATAAGCGGATTTGATATCTCCAAGCTCACTGCTTAACTGGCTTTTATGTTTCTCGATATCCTCTGTAAGCACTTCGAGTGCTTCCAACTGTTCCTCTGTGAAATCGCCATAAGGACTTTCAGCGAATGCCTTCTTAATGTTCTGGTATTCACCAGATATCTTTTCAAGACCGCTGACATATTCCGCTGCCTGTTTTACAGCGTCTTTGCCATCAAACATGGAAAGCTCAATATCAGCGTCTATCTTTTGGCCTTTGAGGAGTTTGTCAGCATAATCAGTGAGTGCCTCTGGAGAGAGAATTGTTCCATCAGGAAGTATCGGTGTGACAATAACCTGTTTTTCTTCATTTCCAAAAGACTGTGCATAGAAAGAAGAGGATTCCAGTTCTGTAGCATATCCTGCCGCTTGTATCTGGGATGCGTCAACAGATGGTCTTGTAATATTAATATGGCTCATGCGTCCATATTCTGCTTCCATAGTGTCTGCAAGATTTTTGAGCTTTAACGCTTCACTGTTGTAGTATGAATCCTGTAAATTCATCATGGACTGATACCATTCTGTAATGCTGAGATAATTCTTATCGCGTAAGCGTCCTAATTCATCTGCTTCATACTGATATGCACTTACCATGTTGCCATGGAGTGTCTTTTCTGCATCGGATATTTCCTCTGCATATTTTGTCATATGTTCTTCTGAGTCTTTGAGATAGGTGTTGAGAAGTGTTTCTGACTGCGAGAAAAACTCGCGTTCGTTGATTAATCCCTTGTCTAATAAATTCTGCAATTCCGCAAGCTTCTTTTTGTATTCCTCAAGCCATTTATCTTCTTCTTTTTTGCTGGAACCGCCGGATTTTTTGGATTTGGATTTTGATTCTGGGGAAAAGTTAATTTCAGCCTTTTTAACCCCTGTATTTATTTTTGCCATTATATCATTAATAGCAGCATCTACATCTGTATGTCCGCTTGCAAGGTCATTTGCAACTGCTGTAGCTAATGCGGCACTTGCAGTATCACCATATGCAGATGCAAGGTCTCTTAATTTTCCTATCTTACCTTCAACACTCAGGTCGTTATTTCCAAAAGCGATTTCTGCCGCTGTAAGGCTGTATATTTGCTGTTCAGTCAGCCCAGCAGCTTCCCCTTCTGCTAGGATAGCTGCAAATTCTTCATTTGTGGCGCCTGCCAGATCATATGTAGTTAATATGGATTGCGCTTTTGCCTCTCTTAAAGCATTTAAGGCAATCTCATTTGCATTTGTAACACCCAATGATTCCAACATCTGCTCAACTAATTGTGCTGTTTCTTGTGTCATTCCATCTGTAGCAGTAGTGGCATTGAGTATATCTGTTGCAAACGAATTAAACGCCTCTTGCACTTCATCGGCAGTAGAAGATGTGTCAGCCAGTACCATTGCAAGAGTTTCAAACTCTGAATAATCAATGTGAATTCCTAATTCTTCGTTTTCATTCAATTCATCTATTGCAGATTTGATAGAGTCAAGCATGGATAAATCTACATTTTCAAGTGTAAACAATGGCTTGCCATTATCATCTGTTGTAAAGATGTTTTCATATGCTGATTTAAGTGAATCAAATGTTGGTTTAAGTTGGGTGTTAAGTTGTTTTATAGTGTCGGTGATGGATAATGAAGTGGATATTGATTCATTTGTATCTGCAACAGTATCCGAAGTATCCTCAGCTAATGCCGCAATTTCATTATAAAACTCTTTGAATGCGTTGGAACCTTCACCTGCGATAATCTCGCTTTCTTTGATTGCCTGATATAATTTAGGGAACTGTTCCAGCATTTCTATGGATGATAATTCACCTGCTTTGTACATGGAAACAAGTTCTTCTTTTGTTTTCTCAATACCTTCGGTGTTGAATACAGAGTCAAATTCAAGACTGTTCCATGTAGCCGGACTATAATATTCATAAATCGCCTTCTGCATTGAAGAAAGATAATCATAAAACTCTTGCTCATCTTCTGTCAGATCACGAATACTTGCGATTTCAAAAATATTCTGCTTGTATTCTGACAGGGAAGACAAATATTCCTGTCCTTCTGACTTAACCAATTCTGTCAGATCATTAATAAGATTCTCATATTCAGCAATTTCACTTTCGTCTGTCAGTTTAGCCTTTTCTTCATTAATATATTGAAGTGCTGATACAATATCGGTAATATTTTCATAGTCAAGTTGTCCAGTACCGATATGACCATACGCCAACTGTTCTTTCATATCTGCTATTGATGTATTACCATACGAGCTTTTAAATTCCTTTTCGAATGTTTTCTCATTCTCTTTGTACAAATCTTCGGCAAATTCAAGCTGTGCATCCTGTTTTAGCTGTTTCTGTAATTCCAATTCTTTTGTAACTTCACGGAGCCTGTTCAATTCTTCTTGCTCTACCCATGTAGGATTAGGTGTATTTTCTAATTCCTCAATCTTGTTTTGGGTATTTTCTAATTCTGCCTCGACTTCCTGAAGTTCATTCTTTACACTCTCATAAGCTTCTTTTGTCTCTTGCAGCTTTTCTTTCTGCTCTTCAAGGGATACTGTCAGTGCATCAAAAGCACGTTTTGCAGAATTTATAAGTTTGTCAAATCCATTTACTACTAATGAAATAGCTGCTATAATTCCCATTGAAACGGCTGCGTTTAATGCCATTGTAGCTGCCTGTAATGCAATAGTTTTCGCTGTGGCACTAACTAATGAATTAACATAACCACCAAGGTTTGCTTTTGCTCCACCTAATCCTCTTAAATATCCGCCTAGTCGTCCGTTTGTGGTGGCGACTGCTGTAGAAAATTCGTTTTGCTTCTGAGTTCCTGATGTTGCTAAAGCATTGTATTGTGCAATAGCAGAAGATACCTTTTTAAATCCAGTAATATTACCCTGTAATGATACTGTATAACCAGTCATAGATGCAGTTGTACCTTTAATATTTGTAAGGTACGCTTTCAGTCCATCATCAGATTGTGCGAGTAATCTTTCCCACCCTTTTTGAGTCAAAGAATTATGTTGTATTGCTTGATTGTATTTCCATATTACTTGTTCTGCATTTTGAAAAGGTTGAATTACCTCATTATTTATAGAAGTCTTTATACCAGTAAACCACGATTTCACTGTTTCTTGTTTGAATATCATACTATTATTTTACCAATTGTGGAGATTGGTTCACTATTTGTGGAGAGTAGTGTTTTGCGTCATGTGGAGTGACTCTGTATCTAATTGTGGAGATTAGACATTGTATTTTGTGGATATATTTGGTATAATTTTACTTATTAAATAAAAGGCGGTAATTGCTATGAAAAAATGCAAATGGTGCGAATCGCGAATAGAAGATAATGCAACAATATGTCCATACTGTAAAGCTAGTCAAAATGTGAATACTAATGAAGCAACAAATCATATAAAAAATTATTTGAGTTCGGATACAAACAAAAATCAACTTAATGATGATATCCATCAAATAGCTCAGGATGTAAGATTCATTAAAAATCTAATTATAATTGGTTTGGTTTTGTCAGTAATACTTGGATTTATTAGTGGGTTAAATATTATATAAAACTTATGAAGAGGTAAAAACAAATGATAGAAGATGAATTTGTTGAAGTTGATACTGAAGAAGAAAGTGACTCCTACATTTTTCATATTAATACAAAAACAAAAAATCCCAACATTAAATCATTACGTTTGGATTGGGTAGATAAAACTTTACAAATTCCTAAATATCAAAGGCGATTTGTTTGGACAATAAATCAGGCGTGTTTATTTATAGAATCCTTAATGTTAGATTTACCAATTCCTACCTTGATGTTTTTAGTAGATGAACATGGAAATAATTTAATTATTGACGGACAACAGAGGATTAAAACGATTCTATACTTTATTGGTGCAATTAAACCTGAAGAAGTGTCACCTAAAGAGTATAAGTTTATCAATTTTAAATTACAAGGATTACCTAAAAATAGTCCTTGGGAGAATTTAGATTTTGAACATTTTTCTGAAGTAGATAAAAAGAAACTTCTTGATAAAAGTTTAGATATAACATATATTACATTACAAAACCCAAAAGATTTAAGAGGAATATTTTACATATTTGAAAGATTAAATAAAAACGGAACTATTCTTCATGCACAAGAAATACGTAATTGTATTTATTCAGGAAGTTTTAATGATTTCCTATTAGAACTAAATAAATATTCTAATTGGAGAAAAATATTTACAAGTAACGAAGATGAATGCCGTCAAAGAGACGTAGAATTAATTCTTAGATTTTTTGCTTTATATGATAGACCGAAGAATTATACACGTCCAATGAAGGAATTTCTTTCTGATTATATGTCAGATTCATCAATACGTAATATGTGTAATGATGAATTGGCAAAAAAGAAAGTTTTATTTGAACTAACAGTAGATGCTATAATTAAGAATCTTGGCAATAAGCCGTTTAATGTAAAAAGTAAATTAAATGCTTCGGTTCTTGATTCGGTCATGCTTGCCTTTGCTAACAATTTAGATAATATACCAAAAGGCATATATAATAAATTTAGAACATTATGTAAAAATAATGAATATTATAATTACTGTGGTAAAAGTGCTGACAGTGTTGAATCTGTCAAAAATAGAATACAAATGGCAAATGATTATCTATTTGGTAAAGTTGAAGATATAAATTTAAAAGTTATAAAGCTGTTTGAATTACCGGTGTCTGCTGGACTCGGTAATTTTATAGATGATAATACAATACCATCTATTGAACTGTTTGTAGATAATAGAAAGGCAGATTTTGCATTGCGCATTTCTGGAAATAGCATGGAACCGCAATATCATGATGGTGATATTATATTAGTGCGAAAACAAGCAAACCTTGCTAATGGCGATATTGGCATTTTTATTTATGATGGTGAAGTCAGATGTAAAAAATATAATAAGCATAAAAAGAATATATCATTAACATCGTTAAATAAACAATATCAGCCTATTAATATTTCCTCAAATAGAAGACTGGATATTCTTGGGTTAGTAATTGGTACATATGTTTCAAATGAAGAATAGTGGTTTCAAGGCTCATCAAATCAAATGAGTCTTTTTAATATCCAAAACATTCATCAACAGAACTGTTAATTGTCTTGAATATCATAATATAAAGGTGTATAATTGTGGAGATTATACATTGGCAGATTGTGGATATCTGCGTTTGCATATTATGGAGATATGCTTTAACGCTATGTGGAGTAGCGTGTTTATAATATCAAGTCAAAGGAGTAGGGTATTATGTCTAAGAAAACTATTGCTTTATCAACAATGTTGTTATCTGTGTTGTTAGTATTGATTACTGTTGAATCTGTTACAGGTAGAGGTTTATTGGAGGGGCAGTGTACTTTTTATCAAACAATTTCGCCATTTGGAAAATATTTTAATTTGTTGCAAAGCGATAAATTACCTATGCAATGGCTAGGAATAATAATGTTTGTAATTGGTATATTATTATTTTTTGCGCCAAATTATTTACTTTTTGAACAATCAAAAAAAAGAAGTATTGTACTTGTGATAATTAATATTATAGGCATTATCCTTGAATTTTTCTTTTTTCAATCGTATTCTTATATGTTTATGCTGATAATATTATGTATTCTATTAGTTTGTAATATTTTTATACAGTTTTTTGATGGTGTTAAAAGTCGGAGTGATATGTCTGTTTTAATCTTAACTGTTCTTATTGGAGTATTAAATGTTTACTATTTGTTTCATCATTTTATGATGTATAAACAATTAGATACTTGGTACTTTAATGGTGCATTTGACAGAATGACCAGCGAAATGATTCATATCTCCAGAATCAATATGGCATGTCTAGCTCTGTGGCTTATTCCTTATGGAATTTTACTGGCAAGAGAAATTAAGGGTACTGGCAATAAAATATTAAAATCATAAAATCACATCCTTTAAAATATTATTTTAGAGTATAAGACTACTATATAAATTACTCTATAAATTAGTGCAGTTTATACAGTAGTCTTATTTAATTTTTTCTCCATCATCTGTTATTGTGTTGAATATCATACTATGTTATACTAATGGAAAATTAGTATAGAGCCAATGTGGAGTTGGCAAGATTTTGTCAATGTGGGGTTGACAAACGCTAATGTGGAGTTAGCGGTAATATAAGATTGGAGCGCAATAAATGAAAATTTGTATTGATTGTGGTAGACAACTTTTTGATAGAGATGATTCATGTGACAAATGTAATAGTAAAAATATTATATCTGTAGAAGATTATAATAAAATAGTCGAAGAGTTAAAACATGCAAATATTTTCACAAAGAAAAAGCTTTTGCAGAATCAAAATTATAAATGTATATACGATAGATTACAGCAACCAGAAATTTCATATCCGAAACCCATAATATTGAAAAATAACAGTTATGAAAGCGACGAAGAATACTGGAAAAGAATCAACCAACATACAATTAATAATAACACTTTAGTAAGTCAAACTGTTGAGTGCCCATATTGCCATTCTAATGATACAAAGAAAATAAGTACAACAAGCAGAGTAATTTCTACATCTTTATTCGGTCTTGGTAGCAAAAAACTTTGTAAGCAGTGGCACTGTAATAAGTGTAAATCTGATTTTTGATTATCACATCCTTTCTTTTATTATAAATAAGTTAGTAGTTAATTGTACATAATATTTTTACACACAAACAGCACTTTTATCAAAAAACGATAGAAGTGCTGTGTCTATGTAAAAATATTTTATTATAACATTATTGTTCTATTTAAAACTGTTATTTCAATTTCCTCTTGTTTTGATAAATAAATATCCTCTTGTTTAGAAGAAACTTTTTCAATGAAAAATGTTTTGGGAATATAATATCCAAATTGAGCATCTTGTTTAATTCCTAAATGAATGATAGCATTATCATTTTTAGCTTTACTATAAAACATTATGTCACAATCTATTTTCGTTGGTGGTGATATATTTTCGTTTTTAAAAATAACAGATAAAACTTTTAATGTGATGTCATTTATACGAGGTTTCATTTGTAAATTTTGTAGATCTTCTGCTTTGTACATTGATTCTCCTTATATATAAGAAAGGGATTTGACATGTAACCAAATCCCTTTCATGCAACTATTTTTATTCTGCTCATATTTAAACTCTCCGCAGCGGAGAAATCAGGAGTTGCACCCGAGTATTCAATTTTATCGTTTCTTATTATGATTATAAAAAATATCCTACATAAAAATAGGAATGCAATACAACATCTTTCAATAAAAGATGTAGAAATCCTTTAGATTTCTTACTGATAGTATACGCCAATTTTTGAGAACAGTCAACGAACAAATTATAAAATTTTTGTTAACATATATTTCGTAACTTCCTCATTCTTTGCAAGTGCCTGTTCAACAATAGCTGCTGCATTTGCAACACCTTTTTGCTCAAGAAGATTAATTGCAGCCTGTCTTTCTGATTCAGTGATTTCGTCTAGTACACCAGATCCATAAATATATGCCGCTGTCAGCTTATTAAACGCGTCCTGGCACGCATTTATATCATTAGGGGAGTTAGATACCGTATGGATGAAATTATCATATTCAAGGGTTGGTATTGGGGAAAGATAGCCAGTATTACAGAAATATAAATAATTTGTGAGAGAAGGGGACATTACCTTTTCATCAATAAATTTTCAATTAAAAGAGACATGGTAAAGATGTCTCTTTTTCTACTTATTAAAGGGCTAAAAGATATTTGAGTTTCTACTCAATTTAAGAGCTATTTTTCAATATATGCTTTACACATTTGCTCTAATAAATCAAAATTACAGCATCTTTCTTTTACTGCAATATCTGCTTTTGTTAGTTCAGAATCATCAGTGTGGAACAAATGATATAAATTGTCAGATTTTCTTCTAATAACATTTTCGATAGAAATTAATGCTTTATATTGGTTCTGTAAAAGGTTCTTATAATTTTCATCCTGTTCATCTTTAAAATCAAATTCTATGATACATTCTTTATTAACAGGAATCATTTTATTGAAATTTATAGCACCGTATTCACCATTCTTAATTTTATGAAAATCTTTTGCATTTTTCATCTTTTTATGTTTTGACTTGGGAGAAGATAACGGTATGTAATAATTTAAATTATTTATTATATACACAACCCCGATATAAGGACGCTTCTCATTTTTATTAGTTAATACTTTACTTTCTTTGGTTCTTAAATAATTAATGTAATCTTCTTTGATTTTACAGACTTTCATGTTTTCACCTATGTATAATAAAAGGAACTGACGAACGCCAGCTCCTTATTTTAGTTCCTTTTTTTATGGTGTAGGATCACACGCTATTTTCATTTCCCTCTTGCTGGTGGGGACTCACGCGCTATTTTAATGATTCACTTATATGGTAGAAACTCACCGCATAGAAATCATATAGATTTCTTATCTTTTATTATACACAGTTCATTGAAACATGCAATATGTTAAATTATAAAATTTTTATAAACAGTGTTTCTTTCACGTTCTTCTATATGTTAATTAAATATAATTTTCAAAACATTTAGTCATCTATATCATTGTTGAATGCTTTGAATATCATACTATAGGATTTGCAACTTGTGAAGATTGACTACACTACTTGTAGAGTGATTGTTTTTATTGAAATATGTGGCTAAAACTGATATAATTAGTCTAGTTAAATGAATATGAAAGATAAAATTATATCGCTTATGAGCTTATAGGAGTTATATGTTATGGATAAAAAATATCAGATATTTATTAGTTCTACATATGAAGATCTAAAAGAAGAGAGAAAGAAAGTACAAGAAACGATTCTTTCTATGTATCAGTTTCCAATTGGGATGGAAATGTTTAGTGCCGCAAATGAAGAACAATGGAAAATAATTCAGGAAACTATTGACAGTTCCGATTATTACGTATTAATTATTGGACATAGGTATGGAAGTATAATTGCAAAAGGTGAATATGCGGGAATTAGTTATACACAAAAGGAATTTCGATATGCCTTGAGTAAGAAAATTCCTATATTGGCTTTTATAATAGCTGATTCTGTTCCAGTTACACCTGATAAACAAGAAAAGAATGCTGAAAAAATTATAAAATTAGAATATTTTATTGAGGAAGTTAAAAAGGATAGAATGGTTCAATGGTGGACAAGTATAGAAGACTTAGCCATCAAAGTTTCTGTTGCTCTGACAAAGGTATTCAAGAGAGAAATACGTCCAGGGTGGACAAGGAACAGTTTAACTTGTTTTAATACAAATGCAAATTCATTTTCAATTTTAGAAAACAATAAAAGCATAAACAAACGAATTATTAAAATAAGTAAATTAAATTATATAGATAAAAATACGTATAAGGTAAAATTTGAAATATCTGATGATGGGAATTATTTTATCTTAGCTAAAATTAATATTTTAAATACAATTATAATAGTAAACAATGGAATAGGAATATATGTAGGAAATCGCAACGATGATGTGTTGTCGAAAAATCATTATGATGCAGCAGCAATAGAAATCGGCAGAATATATAAAATTGAAAAACCTGATATTTTTGGCTTAAATATACATGTTAAAATTAAAGATGCAACTACTTATCAAATAAATGAAAATCACGGATGCAATTTTTTATTATTTTATAATATTGTGAACAATATCACAGATGAAGTTTTAACTTGTTGTTATGGTTTTGTAATAAACGGAAATTTCAATATTAATGTACATAAATCAGTCATAAAATATAAAATTCAAATAATTGGAGTATATTTAATCAGCAATGACGACAACAATATAATTAAGATTGATGGCAACATTGAATGGGATGGGGAAACTGAAACATTGGGAAAATGGGGGAAACAAAAATTAGTTAGTAATAAAGAAAATATTTATGGTTTGGGAATAATGAAAATAACAGAAACAAATATATATAAACATGATGTATTTTTAACTGTTTTTACTATATATAATAGTTTTGGATATATACCTATGTTAGATAGAACATATACATTTGATTATTTGCTTCTTCCAAAATATACATTTGAAATTGTTGCTTTTAATTATAATAATAATATTGATGTTGATTCATATTATATTGATAGGGAATATATATAGTACTTTTTCAATTTTCAAAACAAAAGAGTGTCTTCTCCAATGAAAACACTCTTTTATCTTAATTAAAAGTCTTCAAAATAAAAAGGATTGACCGGAATCAATCCTTTTTAAACTATATACTCACTCTTTTATTTCTTCTTTTCTTTATCAAAACCTTTGATAAGGTGAACTACCCATTGTTTAAAGCTAATGGGCTTCCTGCTTCATAGACCTCGCAACCTACTATCTCCACAGGCGTTAATT
>OFGE01001416.1_pt1 | contig 21089 bp, 19 predicted proteins | sample 1521681 | NCBI WGS metagenome assembly OFGE01 (sample SAMEA3504093, study PRJEB24116) | mouse gut metagenome | biome: mouse gut; feature: mouse-associated habitat; material: faeces | place: Denmark | collected 2011
CAAGGAGCGGGGCGGCTTCGTGATGGGAGAAGGTTCGGCTGTGCTTGTGCTTGAGGAGCTCGAACATGCTTTGGCCCGTGGAGCGAAAATCTATGCCGAAGTGGTGGGCGGAGGCCTCTCTGCCGACGCATACCACCTGACGGCCACCCACCCCGAAGGCCTTGGCGCAATACTCGCCATGACCAACGCTCTCGAGGATGCCGGAATGCAGCCCGAAGATATTGACTACATCAATGTCCATGGCACATCCACCCCCGTAGGCGACATCTCCGAGGTGAAAGCCATCAAGGAAGTGTTCGGCGAACATGCCTACAAACTCAACATCTCGTCCACCAAGTCGATGACCGGACACCTTCTCGGTGCTACCGGCGCACTTGAGGCCATGTTCAGCGTGAAGGCCGTGCAGGAGGATATTGTCCCTCCCACTATCAACCACATGCCCGACGACCTCGACGAAAACATCGACTACAACCTCAACTTCACATTTGACCGCGCACAGAACCGTCCGGTTCGCGCCGCCCTGTCCAACTCTTTCGGTTTCGGCGGCCACAATGCCACCGTCATTGTGAAAAAATTCGAGAAATAAGCCGTAGGCTAAACAAAAACCATTACTTGCGGGTGCGACAAAACGACGTCGCGCCCGCTCTTTTTATCTCACAGCGGCATATGCAACGCTTCCTTGAAGCGCTGCACCACTTCCGGCCGGCCGGTGTACTTGCCCGCGTCCTCACTCAGCTTGCAGGTATCGTTGTAGAACGTCCATGACTCGGTGATTTTTGCAGCAAACAGCTTTATAACTATGTTCAGAGGTTTTACTCCCGGAAAATCGTTTGTAAAATGCGTACCTATGCCATACGACGGCAGGCACTTGCCTGCAGCATAACGTTGCAGCGCTATCGCCGCATCTGTGTCCAGGGCATTGCTGAACACCACCTGCTTCGACGACGGGTCTATGCCTAACGAACGGTATTTCGCCACAATGTTGTCGAGTTCGGCATAATTATCCCCGCTGTCTACGCGCAACCCTTTGAACATGTTTGCGTAATCCTCCGAGAAGTTCAAGCTGAATATATCCCATCCATAAGTATCGTACAGAAATGTCCCCAACGCACCGCGGAAAGTAGACGACCATGTGCGCATCGCAATATAGTTCGCCATCTGCGGGCCATAAATGCCTGCAAGCGCACATATAAGTTCGTGGGCCATGGTGCCGATAGGTTTAAGGTCGTATTTCATGGCCAGATAGACATTGCTTGTGCCCGTAAAACGTCCCGGCCCGGACGACACCGCACCATATTCCGCCATTGCGCGCACCGATGTGTCCTGAGCCTCGAACGAAGCCCGTCGCCTGGTGCCGAAATCACTGAAATAACATCCGGCATCTATGAGACGCTGCGCTTTTTCCTTGGAGCGCAGGTAGTGGCCGTTGTAATCAAGTTGTCCGGCCTGCCCTGTCATCTCGTAATAAAGTTCGGAAATAATGGCCAGTACTTTGACTTCGAGCAAAATCGTGCTGCTCCACGGACCCTCGAAAGCGACACTCAGACGGCCTTCATCATCCTGCCGCACCTCGACCTGCCGCCTGTCGTAGCGGAAACCCTTCAGGAAAGTGTAGAACCATACAGGGATGTACGGGCATCTGCGTTTCATGTATTCTATTTCGTCTTCCGTCACAACCACGCCCTCAAGCAACGCGACCTGCCGTTGCAACTCGGATCCGAATCCGGGCGGATAGCATGTGCCGGCGCGGTCGACAAAAGAGTATTTCACCTGCGCACGCGGATAATTGTCTATCACAGCGCAGCACATCGTGAATTTATACAAATCGTCGTCGGTAAAATGGGTTATTATCTGTCGCATACATTTTTGATTTTGTTTCGCACCCTATTAAAAATACAAATTTGACAATTACATTGTTTGCCGCTAAAAAGTTTTCACGTAATTTTGCAGTTGCAAAACAACCTTCATGAACATCAAGAACTGGAATAGCATAATCGACTCGCTGTCAAATTATTTCTCGCTCAACGGATACATACTGTCCCAGAACGAGACCGAACAGTCCATCCGCGAAGGAATCACTTTCCGCGGCCCGAACATACTGATTCTGATTTTCGCCATATTCATTGCTTCGCTGGGTCTGAACACCAATTCCACAGCCGTAATAATCGGCGCCATGCTTATTTCGCCGCTAATGGGACCGATTATCGGAATCGGTCTTGCCGTAGGCACCGAAGATTTCGAACTGCTGAAACGCTCAGCGCGCAACCTTGCCGTAGCCGCCGGCTTTTCAGTAATCACGTCCACTATATATTTCCTCATTTCGCCCGTGAGCGAAGGGCACTCCGAACTTCTCGCCCGCACTTCGCCCACCATCTACGACGTATTCATAGGATTTTTCGGCGGATTTGCCGGCATCATAGCCATTGCGGCCAAAAACAAAGGCAACGTGATTCCGGGCGTGGCTATCGCCACAGCCCTCATGCCTCCTCTGTGCACCGTAGGCTTCGGACTCGCCACATGGCAGTGGAACTATTTTCTCGGCGCCCTCTATCTATTCCTCATCAACTCCATTTACATTGCGCTCGCCACATTCATAGGCATCAAGCTTATGAAATTCTCGCGGCACGTCGTAGAGCCATCTCCACGAGCCCGGCGCGTACGCAAATTTGTCTACATAATCGCCGTTCTCACCCTGCTCCCGTCGGTTTATCTGACATACCGCATGCTCGGGCAGGAGCGTTTCGAGATGAACGCTTCGCGTTTCGTGGCCGAGGAGTTCAGTTTCCCGTCAACACAGGTGCTCAGCCATTCAGCAACGGACGTAAGCGGCCAGCGCACAATATCCGTCACACTTATAGGAAAAATCCTCCCGCAGGATTCCGTCACTCTCGCCCTTAGCTCGCGCCTGCGCTTTTATGGCCTGCAGGGCACCAGACTCAACATAGTGCAGGGCGATTCACCAGATCTGTCATCCATCACAGGACGCTCGTCCACGGAAATACTGGAATTCGCACAGCAGTCGATAGCACAGAAACAGGAGACAATAGACTCTCTCGAAGCCGTGCTCGCTTATCGCCGCATGAACGACACCGTGGTGGCGCGACTCGCACCGGAGCTACGTGTGATATTTCCTCAGGTCGCTGACATAGCCGTCACGCGCGCCGTATTCGGCAACACCGCCACCGACAGACTTGACACCGTAAACGTGGCACTCGTAAAATACAGCAAACCGCTACCGGCAGCCAAAGCCACCGAACTTAGAAAATACCTGCAAGCGCGCCTCCAAAGCGATTCGCTGCTGCTGCAGACAATGAAATAATAAAAAGCCGGGATTTGCATCCCGGCTTTTTTATTCATATTGCCCTTTTCAGCATCCGGCTATTATAGCCAATGCTTCATGGCACTTGTCTGTGATATAACTCCAGTCTGCTGCGGCTATTCGCTCCTTGGGAAACAGTTTGGAACCCATGCCCACGCAATAGACTCCGGCTGAGAACCAAGCTCGCAGATTATCCTCTGTGGGTTCCACTCCGCCTGTCACCATCAGCTTGCTCCAAGGCATCGGAGCGAGTAGCCCTTTGACGAACTTCGGGCCGAGCACATCGCCGGGAAACACTTTGCAAAGGTCGCATCCTGCCTCCTGTGCGAATCCCACTTCCGAAACCGTTCCGCAGCCGGGCGTGTAGGCCACCAGCCGGCGGTTGCACACACGCGCCACCTCGGGGTTGAACAGAGGACCCACCACAAAGCATGCCCCGAGCTGGAGGTAAAGAGCCGCCGTAGCAGGGTCCACTATAGAACCTACGCCCAAAGCCATTTCCGGGCACTCCGCAGCGGCATATTTCACGAGTTCGCCGAAAATCTCATGTGCGAAGTCGCCACGATTGGTAAACTCGAATGCACGCACGCCTCCTTCATAGCAGGCTTTCAACACATGCTTGGCCACTTCGGCATCTTTATGATAAAACACCGGTACCATACGCGTGCCGCCTATCTTGGCCATTACGGCCTGTTTGTCGAATCTTGCCATACTGTTATCGCTGTACGCGGCCGTTGGCATTGCCTCCGGCCAAGGATTGAACTTCCGCTGCACTGACGAGGTTGAAATCGCCGGGGATGGTATGCTTCAGAGCCGATGCGGCCACTGCGAATTCGAGTGCCTCTCCTTGCGACTTCATGGTAAGCAACCCGTGGATGAGTCCGCCGGAGAAAGAATCACCGCCGCCCACACGGTCTATAATCGGGAATATGTCATAACGTTTCGATTCATAGAACTCCTCGCCATTGTATATCATGGCCTTCCATCCGTTATGAGTGGCAGAATAGCTCTCGCGGAGCGTCGAAACCACGTATTTGAAGCCGAATTCGCGTGCCATGGCACGGAATATGCCTTTGTAGCCTTCCGCATTGGTTTCTCCGCCTTCCACATCGGCTTCCGGCTTAAACCCGAGACAAAGTTCCGCGTCCTCCTCGTTGCCGATACACACATCCACATATTGCATGAGCGGGCGCATTATGCTTTGCGCCTTCTCGCTCGTCCACAGTTTTTTACGGAAATTCAGATCGACACTCACCGTCACACCGTGGCGTTTGGCTGCTTCGCAAGCCAAACGCGCAAGTTCGGCGGCTTTATCGCTGATGGCAGGCGTGATACCGCTCCAGTGGAACCAGTCCGCACCTTCCATTATAGCATCAAAATCGAAATCCTCGGGGTCGGCCTCCGCTATCGCCGAACCTGCACGGTCATAAATCACCTTGGACGGACGCATGGAGGCCCCTGTCTCACAATAATAGATGCCCACACGCTTGCCCCCGCGCGCCACGTGACGTATGTCCACTCCATAGCGGCGCAAGGCGTTCACGGCAGCTTGTCCTATCTCATGCTCGGGAAGCTTGCTTACAAAATATGCGTCGTGGCCGTAGTTGGCGCAACTTACTGCGACATTGGCCTCGCCTCCACCCCATATCACATCGAAATCATCCACCTGCACAAAACGCCGGTTTCCGGCAGGCGAAAGGCGCAGCATTATCTCGCCCAAAGTCACAATCTTGCCCATACTGATATTTTATAGTTGTTTCAATGATATTCTTTTTGCGAGACAAATTTACACAATAAAGGATTAACCATGTGAAATTTCGCAACCTTTTTCAGGCACATGTTACGGCAAACAAAAAAAAGGAAACATTTTGCGCCCGTTTGTGAAGTATAGTTGCTAACTTTGTATGTCTTTTAAGATATTGTCCAAGATGCCCGTTTCGCGGAAACCTTATCAAAGAATATATAATAAATTCGTCTTTTATCATGAAATATCTATTCCTGATGCCGCTTGCGATTGCTGCGGCGCTCACATCTTGCAACGGAAACTCCGGAACAGGACTGACAAAATCCGGCCTTGACCCGGAGAAATTCAAAGCAGAATACGGCGGCAAGCCGACAGCGCTCTACACCCTCGCAAACAAAAACGGCATGGAAGCATGCATCACCAACTATGGCGGCCGCATAGTGTCGCTGATGGTGCCAGACCGCGACGGCGGATTCCGCGACGTAGTTCTCGGATTCGACAGCATTCAGGCTTACTTTCCGGAAAACAACCAGACCGACTTCAGCGCGGCCATCGGACGCTACGCCAACCGCATAGACCAAGGACGTCTCGTCATAGACGGCGACACAGTGCAGCTTCCACGCAACAATTTCGGACATTGCCTGCACGGAGGACCCACCGGATGGCAATACCAGGTGTACGAGGCGGAACAGCCGAACGACAGCACTGTCGTGCTTACAATGCACTCGCCCGACGGCGACAACAATTTCCCCGGAAACGTCACTGCTACCGTCACCTATACCCTCACCTCGGATAATAAGCTTGACATAGCCTACGCCGCCACCACCGATGCTCCCACCGTCATAAACATGACCAACCACGCTTATTTCAACCTCAACGGCGACCCATCCCAACCCATCGCAGACCATACGCTCTACGTCAATGCCTCGACATATACCCCCGTCGACTCCACATTCATGACCACAGGCGAAATTCTGCCCGTGGAAGGAACGCCTATGGATCTCACTACTGCGACAGCACTCGGCAAGCAACTTGACAAAACCGACTTCGAACAAATACGAAACGGCAACGGCTACGACCACAACTGGGTTCTCGACACCGCCGGCGACGAAAAAGCCATAGCAGCGCAACTCATCTCCCCCGCATCCGGCATAGTTCTGGACATATACACCGACGAGCCTGGCATACAGGTCTATTCCGGTAATTTCCTCGACGGCACCGTCACCGGCAAGAAAGGAAAGGTTTACAATAAGCGTGCCGGCATCTGTCTCGAGACACAACACTATCCCGACAGCCCCAACAAGCCGGAATGGCCGTCCACCATCCTGCGCCCCGGCGAGACATACAAAAGCCACACCGTGTTTGCATTCTCAACCTACGAGCAACAGCAACCTTAATACAGACAAAATACAATTAACATAACACACCCTTAAATATTTCAGAAAACTATGGCATTACTTGACTGGATTGTCATCGCCCTGTTTTTCGTTGCCCTGATAGGAATTATCGTATGGGTAATGCGCCAAAAACAAAACAACGCGGCCGACTATTTTCTCGGCGGCAAAGACGCCACGTGGATAGCCATCGGCGCCTCGATTTTCGCATCCAACATCGGTTCGGAGCACCTCATCGGCCTTGCCGGCTCCGGCGCATCGAGCGGCATGGCCATGGCACATTGGGAAATACAAGGCTGGATGATTCTTATCCTCGGATGGGTATTCGTCCCGTTCTATTCGCGCTCCATGGTATACACCATGCCCGAATTTCTTGAGAAACGATTCAACCCTCAGTCGCGCACCATTCTTGCCACCATATCGCTCATCAGCTATGTGCTCACCAAAGTGGCCGTGACGGTGTACGCCGGCGGCCTTGTGTTCCAGCAGGTGTTCGGCATCGACGAGCTTTGGGGCATCGATTTCTTCTGGATTGCGGCAGTGGGCCTCGTGCTCATCACAGCACTCTACACAGTGCTCGGCGGCATGAAATCCGTCCTCTACACCTCCGTGCTCCAAACCCCCATACTGCTGCTCGGCTCGCTCATTATCCTTGTGCTCGGCCTCCGCGAACTCGGCGGTTGGGACGAAATGATGCGTATATGCTCGGCTGTCAAAGTGAACGAATACGGCGACACCATGACAAACCTCATCCGCAACAACGCCGACCCGCAGTACCCGTGGCTCGGTGCGCTCGTAGGCTCTGCCGTAATCGGTTTCTGGTATTGGTGTACCGACCAGTTCATCGTCCAGCGCGTTCTTTCCGGCAAGGACGAGCGTGAGGCACGTCGCGGCACCATCTTCGGAGCCTACCTGAAGCTGCTGCCTGTGTTCCTGTTCCTCATCCCCGGCATGATAGCATTCGCCCTGCATCAGAACCTCGGCGACTTCCTGCCCATGCTCCCCAACGGCTCCGTCAACTCCGACGCCGCCTTCCCCACACTCGTCGCAAAACTCCTCCCCGCAGGTGTGAAAGGTCTTATCGTGTGCGGCATCCTCGCCGCTCTCATGAGCTCGTTGGCTTCGCTTTTCAACTCATCGGCAGCCCTTTTCACCATCGACTTCTACCAGCGCTTCAAACCCGACACCGAGCCTAAAAAACTCGTGCGCATCGGCCAGGTGGCCACTGTGGCAATTGTAATCCTCGGCATACTCTGGATACCTGTGATGCGCTCCGTCGGCGACGTGCTGTACCTTTATCTGCAAGACGTACAGTCGGTGCTCGCACCCGGCATCGCCGCCGCATTCCTCGTGGGCATACTCTGGAAGCGCGCCACAGCACAGGGTGGCATGTGGGCACTTATCTCCGGCCTTGTAATCGGCCTCACACGCCTTGCCGCCAAAGTATATTACAGCAACGCCGGCGAAACCGGCGACAGCCTGTTCCGCAGCGTCTTCTACGATTGCAACTGGCTCTTCTTCTGCGGCTGGATGCTTGTGTTCTGCCTTGTGGTGGCCATAATCGTATCGCTCTGCACCACAGCCCCCTCCCCCGAAAAAATACGAGGACTGGTGTTCGGCACATCCACACCCGAGCAGCGTGCCGCCACAAGAGCAAGCTGGAACAAGTGGGATGTCATACACACCATTATCATCCTCGGCATCACTGTAGCGTTCTACTATTATTTTTGGTAAACAATGTTGGAAGAACTAAAAGAAAAAGTATTCAAGGCCAATCTCGACCTTGTGCGCCACGGCCTCGTGATTTTCACATGGGGCAACGTCTCAGGCATCGACCGCGAACGCGGCCTGGTGGTAATCAAACCCAGCGGCGTGGACTACGACGCTATGAAGGCTTCGGACATGGTGGTGGTGGATCTCTCCACAGGCGAAGTGGTGGAGGGCGACCTGCGTCCCTCCAGCGACACTCCTACCCACCTTGCTATTTACCGCGCTTTCGCCGAGGCCGGAGGCGTGGTACACACCCATTCCACATACGCCACGGCATGGGCTCAGGCCGGACTCGACCTGCCCAACATCGGCACAACGCACGCAGACTATTTCCATGAGGCCATCCCCTGCACTCCCGACATGACGCAGGACGAGGTAAACGGCGATTACGAACTCGAGACCGGCCACGTGATAGTGCGCCGCTTCGAAGGCATGAACCCGATGCACACCCCGGGCGTATTAGTCAAGAACCACGGCCCGTTCACATGGGGCAAATCGCCGGCCGACGCCGTACACAACGCCGTCGTGCTCGAACAGGTGGCAAAAATGGCCTACATAGCCAAGACTCTAAACCCCTCGCTCACCATGAACCCGCTGCTTGTGGAGAAGCACTATATGCGCAAGCACGGGCCGAACGCTTACTACGGACAAAAGAAATAACCCCCTCTAAACACATAAGATTATGTATAACAATTACGAAATATGGTGGATTACCGGCGCGCAGCTCCTCTACGGAGGCGACGCCGTAGTGGCAGTCGACGCCCATTCCAAAGAAATGGTAGACGGCCTCAACGCTTCAGGCAACCTTCCCGTGAAAGTGGTGTACAAAGGCACCGCCAACTCCTCGGCTGAAGTGGAAGCCCTGATGAAAGCCGCAAACAACGACGCGCGCTGCGCCGGCATCATCACATGGATGCACACATTCTCGCCTGCCAAAATGTGGATCCATGGCCTCAAATTGCTCAACAAGCCCATGCTCCATCTGCACACACAGTACAATGCAGAAATTCCTTGGGACACCATGGACATGGACTTCATGAACCTGAACCAAAGCGCCCACGGCGACCGCGAATTCGGCCATATCTGCGCCCGCATGCGCGTACGCCGCAAAGTAGTCACCGGCTACTGGAAAAACGCCGCCACCCAGGAACGCATTGCCGTGTGGCAGCGCGTGTGTGTGGCGTGGGCCGACTCCCAGGACATGCGCATAATACGCTTCGGCGACCAGATGAACAACGTGGCCGTAACCGACGGCGACAAGGTGGAAGCCGAAATCCGTCTCGGCTACCATGTGGACTACATGCCCTTCAGCGAGGTGATGCCTTACTTCGACGCAATAAAAGATGAGGACGTCGACGGACTCGTTGACGAATACTTCCGTCTGTACGCTCACGACATAGGCATCGAAGACCGCGACTCGCAGGAATACCGCAAAGTATGGAACTCCGCAAAAGCCGAGCTTACCCTGCGCGCCGTGCTCAAAGCCACCGGAGCAAAAGCCTTCACAACCAACTTCGACGACCTGGGCGACGTGAACGTCGACGCGACCGGACGCGGATTCGACCAGATTCCCGGCCTCGCCTCACAGCGCCTGATGGCTGAAGGCTACGGCTTCGGAGCCGAAGGCGACTGGAAATCGGCCGCTCTCTACCGTACTCTATGGGTTATGACTCAAGGCATGGCCGGCGGATGCTCGTTCCTGGAAGACTACACCCTTAATTTCGACGACAAGCAGAGCTCCATCCTTCAGGCACACATGCTTGAAGTGTGCCCGCTCATCGCAGAGGAACGTCCCCGCCTCGAAGTCCACCATCTGGGCATCGGAGTGCGAAAGACTCCGACAGCACGACTCGTCTTCACTTCCAAACCCGGAACAGGCGTCACAGCCACCGTAGTCGACATGGGCAACCGCTTCCGCCTTATCGTAAACGACGTGGAATGCATCAAGAGCAAGCCTCTGCCCAAACTTCCTGTGGCTTCGGCTCTTTGGGTACCCATGCCCGATTTCGAGACCGGCGCGACAGCATGGATTCTCGCAGGCGGCACACACCATTCCTGCTTCAGCTACGACATCACCCCGGAATATTGGGAGGATTACGCCGAAATAGCAGGAGTCGAGATGCTGCACATAGACAAAAACACCACCATCGAGGGCTTCAAAAACCAGATTCGCATGGGCGAGGTGTACTATATGCTTAACCGCTCGCTCTACCTGTGATGACAGCCGAAGCAAAGAACACCATCGAACAAGGACGCGCCGTATTGGGCATAGAGTTTGGCTCCACACGCATAAAAGCCGTCCTTACCGACGAGCGCAACCGTCCGATAGCACAAGGATGCCACGAATGGGAGAACCAGCTCGCCGACGGCCTGTGGACCTACAGCACCGAAGCCATATGGTACGGGCTACAGGACTGCTACGCCAACCTCCGCGCCAACGTGCGGAAGCTCTACGACACCGAGATTGAACAGCTTGCAGCCATCGGCATAAGCGCAATGATGCACGGCTACATGGCCTTCGATTCCGATGCCCGCATCCTTGTCCCGTTCCGCACATGGCGCAACACCAACACCGGGGCCGCTGCCGCAGAACTCTCCGAACTGTTCTGCTACAATATCCCGTTGCGGTGGAGCATCTCACATCTGTATCAGGCGATACTGAACGACGAGCCGCACGTGAAGGACATCGACTTCCTCACCACGCTTGCCGGCTACATACACTGGCAACTCACCGGACGCCGCGTGCTCGGCGTAGGCGATGCCTCGGGCATGCTGCCCGTCGACCCCGCCACGAAAGACTACGATGCGTCGATGATAGAGAAATTCGACAGACTCGTAGAGCCGAAAGGCTACCCGTGGGTTCTGCGTTCCATTCTGCCTGAAGCCATAGTGGCAGGCAAGGATGCAGGACGGCTCACTGAGGAAGGCGCCCCCGCCGCATCGACGTGTCCGGCCATCTCAAGTCCGGCGCCCCGCTGTGTCCGCCGGAAGGCGACGCCGGCACAGGCATGGTGGCCACCAATGCCGTGCTGCCCCGCACAGGAAATGTCTCGGCCGGCACATCGTCTTTCTCCATGATAGTGCTTGAAAAGAACCTGTCCAGACCCTATGATGTGATAGACATGGTGACGACGCCCGACGGCAATCTCGTGGCCATGGTGCACTGCAACAACTGCACTTCCGACCTCAATGCATGGGTTGGCCTGTTCAAGGAGTACCAGCAACTGCTCGGCATACCCGTAGACATGAACGAAGTGTATGGCAAACTCTACGAGAATGCCCTTAAAGGTGCGCCCGACTGCGGCGGACTGCTTGCCTACAACTATTTCTCAGGCGAGCCCATTACCGGCCTTACCGAAGGACGACCCATGTTCGTGCGCTCGGCTTCGGACAAGTTCACCCTTGCCAACTTCATGCGTGCCAACCTATATGCATCCGTAGCTGTCCTGAAAATCGGCAACGACATCCTCTTCAACGAAGAACACGTTGAAGTGGACCGCATCACAGCCCACGGAGGCCTGTTCAAGACAGCAGGCGTAGGGCAGAGCATTCTTGCCGCCGCGCTCAATTCGCCAATATCCGTAATGGAAACCGCAGGCGAAGGCGGAGCATGGGGCATAGCTTTATTGGCATCGTACATGGTGAACAACACCAAAGGACAGTCGCTCCCGGCATTCCTGAACGATGCCGTGTTTGTCGGGCAGAGCGCAACGGAAATGGCACCCGACCCCGACGCCGTGGCAGGTTTCAACGCCTACATCAAGCGCTACTGCAACGGTCTCGCCGTCGAACGAGCCGCCGTAGACACACTCTGACACTTCTTGGAAATATCATTTCACGAGGCCGCACCACCATGTGCGGTCTCGTTTTTTATCTATCGCAGCCATTCAAAAATATCATTGCACACCGCCGTGGAATCATCGTGATATTTGTTCCTTTGCACAAATAAAAACCGATACATATGATTACACCTATGACAATATGGCTCTGTGTGGCGGGAGGCGTACTGGGCCTCATAGCACTACGGCTTGTCAACATCGCTGCAAAAAACGGATTTTTCAGGCATCCGGTCTTTGATACAGGTACAGAACGCGAAGAAATATGGATTCCGGGCGACCCCCTGCCACACGAAACCTGCGACGATTATGACGACGATTTCTGACACTGCCGAAACCGGGCGCTTTCTTTGCGACTACGCAGCATGTCTGCTGCGTAGCGGAGCCACCTGCATACGCCTTGAAAAAAACGTGCAGCGGATGGCCGAACGCTGGCATCTGAATGCCGCGCTTACCATCATGCCGCGCAACATACACCTATCTGTCTGCACCCGCGACGGCGGAGAAAGCACCATGTACATGTCGCCTGCCGGACCGTCCGCAATAAGCTACGACATAGTCGCACGTCTCAGCCGTCTCAGCTGGGACGTCGCCGACGGCACTGTAGACGTAGGTCGCGCGCGCAGCATACTCGCCGAAACGGAGCGTACGCCAGCCGCAGGTAAATGGTGGGTACTCCTTGCTGTGTCATTCGCCAATGCATCGTTCTGCCGCCTTTTCGGAGGCGATTGCGCAGCCATGGCCATAGTCTTTTTCGCAACCATGGCAGGATACTACGTGAAACAGACCATGCTTGCCGCGCATGCCGACGTACGCATTGTTTTCGCCGTCTGCGCATTCATTTCATCAGTTCTTGGCGCAACCGGCAGTCTGTTCTCCATTGGCTCTACTCCAGAAATAGCCATAGCCACGAGCGTGCTCTATCTTGTGCCGGGCATTCCCTTCCTTAACGCATTCAGCGACATGCTCGACCGACACTACATCTGTTTCTTCAGCCGTATGACCGATGCCGTCATCCTCACCTGCTGCCTGTCTCTCGGCCTTTGCGCCGGAATGTCACTGATGCGGGCAGGCATGTTTTAGAACTTGGTTCTTAGTAAAAAACCACGTAATGATAGCCGATATTTTACAAGATGCATTCTTTGCCGCGATAGCCGCCATCGGTTTCGCGTCTATAAGCAACCCGCCGCGCAACACCTATCTGTATTGTGCCATAATTGCAGCCATAGGCCACTCTCTGCGATTTGTCCTCATGCAGAGTATGCTTGGCCTGCATATAGTGGCAGCCACGGGCATCGCTGCTTTTGCCGTCGGGCTGGCGGCAGTGCTTGTGTCGCCACGGGCTCGCATCCCCGCCGAAACATTCTTGTTTCCGTCGCTGCTGCCGATGATTCCCGGAATATACGCTTACAAGGCGTTCGGCGGCCTTGCCATGTGCCTTCTGCATAAAAACGAAACGGACTTCATGCATTATTTCTACCTTTTTGCCGACAACGGACTCACTTGCGTGTTTATAATATTGGCAATGGTCGTAGGAGCCACAATGCCTATATTCATGTTCAAACATATCTCGTTCCGTGCCACAAGAAACACGGATGATTTGTAACTTTGCACCAGCAATTATGGAACTACGACAATTAAAATACTTCGTAAAGGTAGCCGAGACTCTGAACTTCTCGGAAGCCGCCAAGGAACTTTTCATCACACAAAGCACACTGTCGCAACAGATAAAACAGCTTGAAGCCGAGATAAACGCACAACTCCTCCAGCGCAACAGCCACGGGGTGGCACTCACCGAGGCCGGAGCCGAACTCCTCCCCTACGCCAGACGCACAATATGCGATGCCGAAATGTGCCGTCAGCGCATGTTCGACCTTCAGGATCTGCTCACTGGCACACTGAATATCGGCGTCACATACTCTTTCGCGCCGATTCTCACCGAAAGCATATTCACATTCATGAAGCAATACCCCGGAGTGAAACTCAATGTGTTTTACAAACCCATGGCCGAACTCATGGATATGCTGCGCCGCCGCCAAGTAGATTTCGTGCTCGCTTTCAAACCCTCGGAAACCATGGAAGGCATAGAATCGCACGTGCTTTTTCAGAACTATCTTGCAGCGATAGCGAATCCCTCGCATCCTATAGCCGGACTGCCAAAGGTCAGAATCGAGGACGTGGCACGCTACAGCCTCGCTCTGCCGTCGAAAGGGCTACAGGCGCGAAATGCCCTCGACACACTGCTGGAGCGTAATCCGTGCGAGCTGAAAATACGCATTGAGCTCAACGATCCCCACATCCTGCTCGACCTGATACGCCGCAGCACACTCGTCACCGTGCTTGCCGAAGCCTCCATACACAACCAGAACGGAGTCAAAGCCATTCCGCTCGACGTGCCCGGAGGCGAAATGTCAGGCTGTGTGCACATCCTCAAAGACAGCTACCGCAAACGCTCCATGCAGGTGTTCATAACCCTTCTGAGCGAGTCAATGGCCGTTCGAGAACGCGCCAACGCATGGATTTGACGGATAAACGTGTTTTTCGTAACTTTGCGGAAAATTCCGTAAATTACATGACTGAAAACGCATCCCCGACCGGCATCGGGACATGCCGCGGGCTTATGGCTCTTTCGCCTATTTTTGTGTTCGCCGCATTATACCTCGGCACATCTGTCGCAGCCAGAGATTTCTATGCTATGCCGCTGTCGCTTGCCTTCGTGGCAGCCTCGGCATGGGCTGTCGTCATCGGTCGCGGACATGGCAGTTTCGCCGCACGCATCGAGCAGTTCTCGCGAGCGGCCGGGTCAACAAATATCCTGAGCATGATATGGATATTTATCCTTGCAGGCGCATTCGCATCGCTGGCCTCCGGCATAGGAGCGATAGAAGCCACCGTTAACCTGGCGTTGCGCTATCTTCCTTTGGGATTCATGGTGCCCGGCCTGTTCCTTGCCGCATGCTTCATATCGCTGTCCATAGGCACATCCGTAGGCACTGTGGTTGCACTTACGCCCTTGGCTGTGGAAATCGCATCGGAAAGCGGAAATGAAGTGGGAATGCTCGTCGCAGCACTGCTCGGAGGCGCTTTTTTCGGCGACAACCTGTCGTTTATTTCCGACACTACCATCGCAGCCACCCGCTCGCAGAACGTGCCGATGAACGCCAAATTCCGCGCCAACCTCGCCATAGTATTGCCGGCCGCCATAGCCACCCTTGCCATATATGTGTTCGTAGGGGCGCACACTTCCGACTACACCCCTTCCACAGAATGCAACTATTGGCTCGTAATTCCATATATAGCCGTACTCGTAATGGCTGTAGCCGGCGTGAACGTCAACATCGTGCTTGTCACGGGTATATTGGCCGCTATCATGATAGGCCTGTCATACAGCATCACGCCGGGAGACATGGCTCGCGCCATGGGCAATGGAATCGACGGCATGGGAGGCCTCATCGTGGTGACGCTGCTTGCGGCCGGAATGCTCGGGCTTATAAAAGCTTACGGAGGCATCGACTGGATGCTCGGAGCCATGACACGGCATGTTTCAGGCAGCCGGGGAGCTAAAGCCACGATGCTGCTGCTCGTAGGAGCGGTGAACGCATGCACGGCCAACAACACCGTGGCCATAATCACCGTAGGCTCCATAAGCCGTGGCATCGCGGAACGATTCGGTATTGCACGCGCACGCGCCGCAAGCATTCTCGACACCGGCTCCTGCATCGTTCAGTGCCTTATTCCTTATGGAGCGCAGACTCTGCTTGCCACAGGCATGGCCGGAATCAGTCCTGCCGAGCCGTGGCCGTGGCTCTACTACCCATGGGCGCTGCTCATATGTGTGGTCGCCGCAATTGTACTCCGCCGCAATTAAGAAATTGTTTAATAATAAAAAGAGCCCGCCGGCTCAGAGGAGAGTTGGCGGGCGGAGAAGGTTATCGACTATTCTCAAGCCTTGACTTTTTAATAACGTCAGCAAAATGCCTTCTCTTGCTATTAAAAACATCAGGCCGCAGAAATGGTTCACCGATTAAGTTCTATCTTTTTGTAGCGTGGCACAAGCATTTTCATGATGAACCATGCTGCTATGTAGCTCAATGCACAGATGCAGAACACTATCATATAGCCTGCAGGCTTGCCTGTGAAACCTGCAAATGAGAAATCTGCTCCGCGCGCGGCGGCATAATCGAAAAGTATGCCGCTGCCCTGGTTGATTATATAGCATCCGATGCCACCGGCCATTGTACCGATACCTACGATGGATGCCACGGTGCTTTTAGGAAACATATCGCCTATCGTCGAGTAGAGGTTGGCACTCCAGGCCTGATGGCCGGCACCCGCAAGTCCTATTATAACCGCCGGCCACCATGCGGAATACATCCCCAACGGCTGCGCAAACAGCGCAAGCACCGGAAGAAATGCAAACAGCAGCATTGCACGCATACGGCCCGCATAGGGATTCATGCCGAGACGCTCAACAAAAATCTTAGGCAGATAGCCGCCGCCTATCGACACTATTGTGACAATAAGATACAATGTAAAAATCAGCGCCTGCCCCATTGGGGTGTAAGAAGCGTAGCCATACTGGTCGGAGAAATAGGCAGGAGTCCAGAACAGGAAAAACCACCACACACCGTCGGTCAGGGCTTTGCCTGTGATAAAAGCCCATGTCTGACGGAAAGAGAAACAGCGCCAGAATGGTATTGTGTCGTGCACCTCCGCTTCTACCTCCCGACTGCTCTCCCCGGCTTCGTCCTGACGTATGTAGGCAAGCTCGGCGGCATTCACATGCCTCGAATCCTCAGGGGCAGAATAGCACCTGAGCCAAAATCCCATCCATACAAAGCCCAGTGCGCCTATTATCACGAAAGCCATCTCCCAGCCCCACAGCCGTGCAAGCAGCGGGATGCAGAGCGGAGCCGCCAACGCTCCAACCGAAGCACCGCTATTGAAAAGCGCAGTGGCAAACGCACGGTCTTTTTTCGGAAAATACAACGCAGTCACTTTGATGGCCGCAGGAAAGTTGCCGGCCTCTCCCAATGCGAGAAGCGCACGGCAGCCGAGAAAAAGCCACACGCTCACAGAAGCCAAGGCCAAAGCCAAGGCGCTTCCGCTCTCTATGGCCGCAAGGGCTTCAAGCGACTCCACACCTTCCACTTTCATCGTCACCCAACCGCAACCGGCATGCATACAGGCCGCAAGCGACCATATGAATATGGCCCACAGATAGCCGCGCCGGGCTCCCATCCAATCTATGAACTTGCCGGCAAAAAGACTCACAGCGGCATAGAACAGAGAGAAGAACCCCGTTATAGTGCCGTAGTCGGAATCGGTCCAATGAAATTCGGGAGCGATGAAGTCTTTCCACGTGAGCGAGAGCACCTGCCGGTCGAGGTAGTTTATTGTAGTTGCAAAAAACAGCAACGTACATATCACCCAGCGCCAATTACTGCTTCTGAGCGACGATGAAGTGGTGGTATTCATGGTATGATGGCGGTTTTCAGAATTTGAAATAGTTTTTGGCGTTATTATAGCAGATGTCCTCTACCATCTGACGCAGGCGGCGTTCTTCATAACCCGAGAACGGAATCAGACCGGCCTCCACATCGGCTCCGACGAGGTCGCAAAGAGTGCGTCGGAAATAGTCGTGGCGCGGATATGAAAGGAACGAGCGCGAATCGGTGAGCATACCGACAAAGCGGCTCAGCAAACCGAGCAGCGATAAAGAGTTCATCTGACGCCTCATGCCGTCTATCTGGTCGTTGAACCACCATCCCGAGCCGAACTGCATTTTACCGGCGGTGATACCGTCCTGGAAGTTTCCGATCATTGTGGCCATGACCTCATTGGCGCACGGGTTGAGATTATAGAGAATCGTACGCGCAAGCTTGCCGGCACTGTCAAGTCTGTCAAGAAAACGTGCACATGCGCTTGCCGTGGCAAATTCACCTATGGAATCGAAGCCCGTGTCAGGGCCTATGGACTGCATCATGCGGCTGTTATTGTTGCGTATGGTGCCGTAGTGAAACTGCTGCGTCCAGTCCGAGGCTGCGTCCATTTCGCCGAATACAAGCAGCATCTTGCTCTTGAATCTGCGCACATCGTCCTCGGAAAGCGTCTCGCCATCCATCACTCGGGCGAAAATGCCCACAATATCCGCCTCGTCAAAATCCTCGGCATAAAATTCTTCTATTCCATGGTCGCTGAGGCGGCATCCGTTGCTCTCAAAGAAATCGTGGCGGCGCTGCAGTGCCTCGCATAGACCGGCAAATGTGTCGATTCTGACTCCGGCGGCATCACCGAGTGCACGGACATATGCCGCGAATTGGCCGGGGTTTTCCACCGCCATCGCTTTGTCCGGACGCCATGTAGGCAGCACCTTTATCTCGAACCCGCTTTCGCGTATGGCGCGGTGATGCTCGAGAGTGTCGGCAGGGTCGTCGGTGGTGCACACTGTCTCCACACCATAATGGCGCATGAGTCCGCGTGGAGTCATGCTTTCCTTGTCACGCAACTGGGCGTTGCACTCGTCAAATATCCGGCGCGCACTTTCGGGGTTGAGGGTTTCGTCTATTCCGAAAGCCGTGCGAAGCTCCATATGAGTCCAGTGATAAAGCGGGTTACGGAAAGTGTAAGGCACCGTTTCGGCCCACTTCTCAAATTTTTCCCAATCGGAGGCATCACCGGTGATGAAACGCTCGTTCACACCATTGGCACGCATGGCGCGCCACTTGTAATGGTCACCGCCAAGCCACAGGGCTGTGATAGATGCAAAACGCCTGTCGGCAGCAATGAGAGCCGGGTCAAGATGGCAATGATAGTCTATTATAGGCTTCGACGCAGCATGCTCGCGATACAACATACGCGAAACAGGCGATTGCAGCAGGAAATCGCTGCCCAAGAAATCACTCATACCACAAACTTTATCACATTGCAAACGCGTTGAATCCGCCATCCACCACGGCAACCGTGCCGGTGACGAACTTTGATGCCTTACTCATAAGATAATGTATCGTACCGCACAACTCATCGGCTTCGCCCATACGACCGAAAGGAGTCTGACGGATGACATTCCGGCCGCGTTCGGTATACGTGCCGTCGGGGTTTGTCAGCAAAGAACGGTTCTGCTCCGTGATGAAAAATCCGGGAGCAATTGCGTTGACACGGATTCCCTCGCCGAACTTTTTGGCACATTCCGTGGCCATATATGCCGTAAAGTTGGAAATGCCTGCCTTCGCGGCCGCATAGCCGCAGACGCGTGTCATGGGACGGAAAGCCGCCATCGAGGAGAAATTGATGATGGCGCCGCTACCCTGCCGGGCCATAGGATGCAGGAACACCTGCGTGGGGATTACCGTACCGGTAAGGTTTAGCGACAGCACTTTTTGGAACTGCTCGGGGTCAAGGTCGAAAAAGGTCTGATCCGGAGCTATTGTGGCACCCTTCATATTGCCTCCGGCAGCATTGAGCAGAGTGTCGACGCGCCCGTACCGCTTCAATATTTCGTCGCAGTTCTGTTCCACAAGAGCTCGATTCATCACATCGGTCTGCATGAATTCTATGCTGCCCTCAGGTTTCTCAGCCATGACTTCCTCCACTATTGCACAGCCCACATCTTCCTTTCGGCCGAGTATTATCACTTTAGCGCCTTCGTGCGCCAGATATTTGGCTATGGCACGCCCGAGCACACCGGTGCCGCCGGTTATCACAGTGACGTTGCCCTTTATGTCAAATAAGTTATTCATTGTTTTTCGGTATTAACAGTTGCCATTATGCCTGCCACCATTCCAAGAGCGAGCATACGTCCGTGGAACGAATATCCGGCATTATATCCCATCTCTCCATCGCCGAGCATCAGCGGAGCATGATCCACTCTCATTGGAACCGACGGATTCTCCCGCTCGAAAATACGGGTCACTTCTATCAAGCGCGGGTCGAGATGCGAAGCTTCCTTGAAATCGCCTCCGGGCATCACGTTGCAGATGCGCAGATGCGCGAAATGGGTGCGCGAAGCATATTTTTTGGCCAGTTCCACCACATCGTTGTGCGCTCCGGCCGACAGGCTGCCGGCACAGAATGTAAGTCCGTTGTGAGAATTGTCGACAGCCGACAGGAACCACTCTATGTCCTCGTCGCATGTGACGATACGCGGCAGACCGAGAATTTGAAGCGGAGGATCGTCAGGATGCACGCACATGTTCACGCCCCACTGCTCGCACACGGGCATTATGGCCTCAAGAAAATATTTCATGTTGGTCCGAAGGTCGTCGCGTGTAACACCCTCATAAAGTGCGAGAAGCTCGCGGAATTTTTCGACAGGTTTCAGTTCGTCCTCGGAAATATTGCCGTTTACGAATCCCTGTGTTTTCACTATTATATTATCGACAAGACGCTTGCGTCCGTCTTCATCCATTCCTTCTGCAAGTTTTTCCATACGCTCAAGCGTAGCCTCGTCATAGTCACGCTCAGCATCCTTACGGCATAGTATCCGGCAGTCAAAATAGGCAAATTCGGCTTTGTTGAAATAAAGGTTGCTTGTTCCGTCGGGATTGGGATATTCCAAATCCGTACGGGCCCAGTCAAGAACAGGCATGAAATTGTAGCACACGGTCCTGACGCCCGCGCGGCCGAGATTTGCAAGGCTCTCCTTGTAGTTTTCAATAAGACTGTCGCGCTCCGCACCGGCATATTTGATAGCCTCACATACGGGAAGGCTTTCCACCACCGACCACCGCAAGCCGTGACTCTCGATGAAATTTTTCATTTTCATGATTTCATCGTAGGTCCATACCTCTCCGTTCGGAATATGGTGCAGAGCCGTGACTATGCCCTCCACGCCTATCTGACGCAGCATGCCGAGTGTGATTTTGTCTTTAGGACCGAACCACCGCCAAGTCTTTTCCATTGCAGTTTTTTTAAGAAAATAAAAGCGGGCTTAAGGACTTTACAATCCTTGAAGTCCTTAAGCCCGCCGATAGGTTAATCGCTTATGCGTACATGTTCACGATGGCCTCGTAAAGCTCCTGCTTGCC
>OFGE01001421.1_pt1 | contig 21018 bp, 19 predicted proteins | sample 1521681 | NCBI WGS metagenome assembly OFGE01 (sample SAMEA3504093, study PRJEB24116) | mouse gut metagenome | biome: mouse gut; feature: mouse-associated habitat; material: faeces | place: Denmark | collected 2011
CCCTGGAATGTCTTAAACATCAGGTTAAACTGGCGGATATCGGTAAAATTATGCTTACCGCACGTCGGGCAGGGAATATTGTGCCCCTCAATAAAAGCAACCATGTCCTCCTGCGCCCAGCCGTCTACGGAGCCCTCTAATACAATCCCGTTTTCCTTTGCATAATCTTCAATCAGGTTATCCGCGCGGAACCGCTCATGGCATTCCTTACAGTCCATTAATGGATCGGAAAACCCGCCCAGGTGCCCAGAAGCCACCCAAGTCTGCGGATTCATTAAAATTGCACAGTCTACGCCGACATTATACGGGTTTTCCTGGATAAACTTCTGCCACCATGCCCGCTTAACATTATTTTTAAGCTCCACACCCAAATTCCCATAATCCCATGTATTTGCAAGGCCTCCATAAATCTCAGAGCCTGGGTAGATAAACCCTCTTGCTTTTGCTAATGCTACGATTTTGTCCATTGACTTTTCCATCTTGTTTGTCCTCCCTGTCCTGTTATTTGTAAATAATATATGTAAGCCCTGCTTCCTCACTGGTGCCCGCGCCTGTAATAGAAACCGTATTCTTGCTCGTGACCTTCGTATCCTTTGCGGAAACAAACAATATTTTGCCGGGCACCTGTACATCAATATTTGCCTTAATTACGGCAACCTTATTGTCATCGTCTGCAAGGACATCCTCCTTTGTGAAAGCTTTGCCCTTCCCTTCCTCTGCTTCTGCATCCACGCCGCAAAATTCCATGTCAAAATCATATCCTTCTGCCTGCGCGGCCACGACTGTCCCATGGAAAAGCTCAATTCCGTTAAAGCCAGTATATGCCTCACAGGAATCATATTCCATTTGAAGCTTAGCAATACCTTCCTTTACGGTAAACGATACTTTTTCCACAGTATCGCCGTTCTTTTCGGTAAAATCTGCAACGTGATCTGTGATGTAGGACTCCAGCTCCTCTTCATCATAATATTCTTTGTCGAGGTCCTCAACGTCTACACTTGTAATTTTTCCCTTTTTATCGATGAAAACTGTGCTGGCATCCACATTGGTTTTTTTACCGCACCCGCAAAGTAACCCCACACATAAAAGCACCGATAAGATTGTAAAGATGATCTTTTTCATTTTCTTCTCCTGCCTTCCGTAGTTTATTACAATCGATGACATTATACTATGTTCTTGGAAAGATTTCAACCTGTGAATTTTTAAGGGGCAGGATTTGCATACATACCGCCCATGCCAAAGGGTATCCCCCTCTAAAGCTGCCGGCGTAGAACCTTAAACGCGGGCAGCTAAAAGGCAGGGTATGCTCTGACATTTCCCTGCCTTATATCAACTTCCTTATCTGGCAAACCCCCTCAAAATCTCATTCATATAATAATAAAGGTTATTTCTGCAGTCTGCTTTCATCACAATGGATACAATCTGTTCGCCTTTATCATTCTCGCTCAAAAGCGCCAGGCAATACCCTGCCGCATTTGTCGTCCCTGTCTTTCCGCCAATGACTGTAATATTGGATGGCGCATCCTCCGTCCCAAGCAAATATTTGTTGGTCGACTTCCATACCTGCTGTACTGGCATACCAGTGATGTCTATGTAATCTACCGTATATTCCTGCGCCTGTATCAAATCCAGAAAACGTTCATCCTGAATGGCTGCCTGAAAAAGCAAATATAAATCATACACTGTCGTATAATGATCCTCATCTGGAAGCCCTTCCGGATTCACAAAATGCGAATCCAAAGCCCCTATTGCGCGTGCTTCCTCATTCATCAGCTCCACAAAATCTTCGACACTGCCGGACATGCCCTCGGCTATTGCAACCGCCGCATCATTGCCGCTTTGCATCAAAAGCCCGTAGAGAAGCTGCTGCAGTGTCATCTGATCGCCTTCCTTTAAATGGCAGACCGAAGAATCGCTCGCCTGATCAGCAGCCCTGTGGCTTACAGTATATACGGCGTCTAAATCTCCGTATTTTAAAGCAAGATAGGCTGTCAGGATCTTCGTTGTACTTGCCGGGTACATCCGTTTATAAATATTCTGGGCATAAGCGACTTCATTTGTAGTAAGGTTAAAAACACCGGAAGCCCCAGCTACATACGACGATGCGCTTTCCCCCACATTTTCACTGTCTGATACACAGTAATCCGCCGCAAAATACGGGGCCGTATCCTGCAACGAAGAATCATCCGATGCGATCAGCCCGTATTTTTTGGAAGTATCATAAATATGATATGCATTGGAAAATGTCACCTCAGTGGCAGCTTCTGCACAACCTGGCAACAAAAGCAGGAAAACGGACAGAATGCATAAGGTGCACTTTTTATTTGTATAATTCACGCCACTCTAAATCTCCTCTGTCTAATGATTTTATCAATAGCTCCGCCGTAGAAAGGTTTGTTGCCAGCGGAATATTATGTGTGTCACACAGCCGTACAACACTGTCTACATCCGGTTCATGGGATTTTGGTGAAAGCGGATCACGTAAGAAGATAACCAGGTCGATTTCATTGTGCTCGATCTGTGCTCCAAGCTGCTGTGAGCCGCCCAAATGCCCCGCCAGGTATTTGTGGATCGTAAGGTTTGTGACCTCTTCGATCAAACGCCCGGTTGTGCCTGTTGCATATAAGTCATGTTTGCTTAGGATTCCACGGTAGGCTATACAAAAATTCTGCATCAGCTTTTTTTTGGAATCATGTGCAATTAATCCGATATTCATTCTGTCTGATCCTCCATTCTAGTCTAGTATTTTCTCGGCTGTAATCCGACATTTAAAACAAAACCAATCCCCATAAACAGGGTTACAAGCGATGTCAGGCCGTAGCTGACAAACGGAAGGGGAAGCCCGGTATTGGGTGTTAGCCCGGTAGCAACACATATATTGACAAATGCCTGGAATCCAATTAAGGATGCCATACCGCAGCATATCAGCCTTCCAGCAAGATCCTTAGCCTTGCGCGCCATAAGGATGCATTCCAAAACAATCAAAAACAGCAGTACAATCACACTGACAGCCCCGACAAAGCCAAGCTCCTCCCCGACAATCGAAAAAATAAAGTCTGTCTGGGGCTCAGAGATAAAGTTACCGTTTTTTACGGAAGTAACCTCGCTATTGTTTAACCCTTTACCAAGGAGCTGCCCGGATCCGATTGCCATTTTAGAATTAAGCTGCTGGTATGCTGCATCGGCGAATTTTTCCGGCTGCAGCCACGCCATAATGCGTTTATACTGGTAATTGTCAAGTATCTTCTGATCTGGCTGCAAAATCAGGCTAATAAATATAATCACGGCAGGTATGCTGACTGCCAGTACCCCAAATACAATTTTGTAGCTCAATCCAGCCATAAACAAAAGCGTCACAAAAATCAATGCCGTTATGATTGTCGTAGACAAATCCGGCTGTATCTTGATCAAGACAAGCGTAACGCCAGCTATGACAAAGGAAGCAGCCAGGATTTTTAATGTATTTAGCTGCTCCTGGAACTTCATAAAGAAATAAGCAAAAAACAAGATCAGGATAATTTTGGATAGCTCGGAGGGCTGGAACCGGATGCCCGCAATACTTACCCACCTGGTAGATCCTTTGGTGTTCTCCCCCATGAACCGCACCATAAGCAAAAGCCCGATATTGCAAAAATAAAACAGCCAGCTAAAACGCAGGACAAATGAATAATCCAGCAAAGAAATAAACACCATCACAGCAAGCCCTAAGCATAAGCCCAATATCTGTTTATCCTGAACCGAATGCTTGGCGCTCCCAATGACAAAAATCCCAAGTACGGTAAGCGCTATCACGTAAAAAACCAGCCTGAAGTTGTAGTTCCTAAGCTTATATTGTTTCAGCATAAATTAAATATCCTCTTATCTCCCGGAAGTATTGTGCATCCCCTTAATCGGAATATTAGCATAGAGTGCAGGCACTTTGCCATTATCAGTTTCCGATTCTGTCTGTGTAATCTGGATGTCAAGCCCTTCCGTCTCAATTTCCATGTATTTGGAAATCACGTTAATAATATCATTTTTTATCTTTTCCATAACTTCCGGCGAACAGTTCGCACGGTCAGATACCAGGACCAGTTTTAAGCGGTCTCTCGCAACATCGCCGGAGTTTTTTCTTCTAAAAAAGTCAACTAATGACATTTTCTCCTCCTTCTCCTTCATTTAAACAATCCTGCTAACTTGGCGAATACCCCCGCTTTTTTCTGTAAATCCAAAAATGGCACTTCTTCTCCGGTAATGCGCTTACAGATATTGGCAAACGCCTTTCCGGCCATTGCGTCCGAACCGACAAGCGGTTCCCCCTGGTTGGTGGAAATTACAATCTGCTCATCATCCGGCACGACGCCGATTAAATTGATGGATAAGATTTCACATACATCTTCGACTGTCATCATATCCCCACGTTTGACCATATCCATACGCAAGCGGTTGACAATCAGCTGGATTTGCCGGATTTCGTTTGCTTCTAACAGCCCGATAATCCTGTCTGCATCACGGATGGCGGATACCTCTGGCGTTGTCACGACCACGGCGCGGTCTGCACCCGCTATCGCGTTTTGAAACCCTTGTTCAATCCCTGCAGGACAGTCAAGCAGTATGTAGTCAAATTCTTCCCTCAGCTCGTCCGTCAGCTTTTTCATCTGCTCCGGCGAAACGGAAGATTTGTCCCTGGTCTGTGCGGAAGGCAGCAGCGCAAGGTTCGGATACTTTTTATCTTTGATCAATGCCTGCTTGATCCGGCAGTTGCCCTCAATGACATCGACTAAGTTGTAGACAATCCGGTTTTCAAGGCCCATAACTACGTCTAAGTTCCGAAGGCCGATATCTGTATCAATCAATACGACTTTCTTATTTAGCTGCGCTAAGCCTGTCCCTACATTGGCAGTTGTCGTCGTCTTGCCAACGCCCCCTTTGCCGGATGTAATAACAATTACTTCACTCATGATTCAAACCCTCCTGAAATTTATATATTATGAAATGTGCTTTTCGTAACTGGCTCAATTAAAATGCGCCCGTCCGATACAATGGCGATCTGTGGCTCTGCCGCCGTCTTTTTCCGTTCCCGGATGGATGCCAAGATGCCTTTGTCTTCGCTCCTGCCAATTACATTCCCGATTTTTATTTGTACCGGGTTCATATCGAGCGCCACGACAAAGCATCCTTCGTTCCCGGATGCCCCGGCATAGGCTATCCCCTTTAAGGCGCCAAGGATTACAATATTCCCTACGGAAATGATTTTGGCGCCGGGATTGACATCGCCGATAATAATAATGCTCGTTTCACATTCCAACACCTGGCCGGAACGGAGCGTTCCTTTGTAAAATTTGCCCGTATTTTCTGATTCTGCCGCCAGGTACTGTTCTACCTTTTGTTTGGTATACTGCTCCCGTTTTTCATCATGGTCAATGATGCAGATAATATGGATGCTTGTCCTGCTGCAAATCGTATCTACAATCCGGTATTCCTCCTCCCCGGACAACTCCCTTCCGCCAAAGGAAATTGCCACATGGGCATTCTGGAAGAATTTTTCCGATCCCAAAAACTTTTCTATAATGCGATCCAAAAGCTCTTCAAAAGGAAGATCGGGATCTAAAATCAGATGTATGCCGTATTGATTGCTCTTTATAATAACCGGCTGTGACATAAAACCCTCCTGTTTCTTAATCCGTAACTGTGTTTGAGCTGCCGTCTATATTTTTTGCTTTTCCGTTTACAAGTTCACTTACATCTGCCGTTTTAAAATAGTATGCCAAAATGTCTTTGGACACATCCGCCGCATTGTGTGAAGTATATCCGTGCGTAATACGTGTTGCAATTGAGATCTGCGGGTTGTCGCAGGGTGCAAACCCCACAAATAAAGCGTGGTTCGGGCGGTTCTTTACCTGCTGTGCCGTACCTGTTTTGCCAGCTGCCAAAACAGGGAAATCCTTAAAGCAGTCTAAATTTTCTACCACCATGCGCATACCGGAATGGATGGCATCCCACTGCTGGGTGTTTAATACATCGATCTGGTTTTTTACGGTAGGGGCATATTGCTCGATGATATTCCCTTCAGCGTCCTTTATCTCTTTTAGTAAGGTTTCCTCAAATACCGTGCCCCGGTTGGCGACAGCCGTGACATACCTGCCAAGCTGTGTTGTTGTATAGTTGTTGTTACTTTGTCCGATAGATGCGGTGATCGGGTATTCGTCTGCGATCTGTGGCGCATTTTCCGGTATTTCAATCCCAGTCGGATCGTTTAGCCCAAACATGGACGCGTATTTTTGGATGGCGGCAATCCCCTTTTTCTCATTGTAAATGTTGCTGCTTAAGCTCAAACGATAACCCGTTTCATAAAAATAATAGTTGCACGAATCACGGATCGCTTCTGACAAATTGATCAGCCCGTGGCTTGATGGGTTGATCCAGCAGGTCGGCCCTTTTTCCTCTAGGCGTGTAAAACGGCCCTCATCCAGAATCTGTATTGATGTATCAATGACCTGTTCCGTAAGCCCTGCCGTAGCCGTTACCATTTTAAACGTAGATCCAGGCGCCGTACGCTCCTGTGTCGCATGGTTTAAAAGCGGGTACGACAAATCCTCCCGGATACTGTTAAAATAAGAAGAATTAACATTGTTGGCAAATTTATTATTGTCGAAGCTCGGATAAGAAACCAAAGCTAAAATTTCGCCTGATTTTACATCAGTAATGACACAGGATCCGCTGCAGGGATCAAGTGCAAGCTGCGCCGGTGTAATTTCCAGATTTTTGATCCGTTCTTTGATGAAATTATAAGACGATATACTGCCGGATGTCAACGCCGCTATCTGCTCTTCATCGCGTTTTAGCTTGCCCTGGTCGTAAAGGATCAGGCAAAGCTGTGTCCCGCTGATTTGGTTCTGACGGATCATATATTTGTAAATCAATTTGGTGAAAGCACGGTCCCCGGTCAGCTCCTCCCGGATAAAGCTCAAAAGCGCCAGGTAAATTTCATTGGAATCTGAATATTTCTCTTCGATGGAAAATTGCGTAATATCAATCCAGTTCATCGCAATGGCATAGTTTAAATAATCCTTTAAGCTGCTTTCGCCGTTTGCCCACGAAACATACGTGGGATCTTCTTTATTGATCTTGTCCTCCACCAGGATTTCTTTTTCTTTCAACATCCGGATAATAAACGAAATATAGTCCTCGTTCTCGCTTTCCAAGTCTCCGAACGGCGTTGCTTCTTTTGCAGTAAGCTCAGCCTGGATCCCGTCAAGGACTGCTGATTGCTTGGACAAAAATGCAGCATAGACCTCCTGCTCTGCGGCGCTGGCATTCTTTTTGGAAAAGCGGTCAAGATCAAGCACGTTGTTGTTAATTAAGGCGAAATAGACGTCATCAATAGGGATAATAACATCCGTAGCCCGGGTAATCTTAGAAGAATCGTAATTTTTTACATTCCGGATTGAATCTACGACAATCCCCGCAATTTCCTGTTCCAAAAGCTGATATACTGTTTTGGTCAAATCGGCGTCAATTGACAGCCACGCGTCATTGCCAACAGACGGCTCTATACGTTCCTTTGTCTCAATGACTTTTCCTAAATTGTCTACATATACTACTTCCTTGCCCTTTTTCCCGCGCAGCTGCTGATCTAAATACTGTTCAATACCAGCCTTGCCAACGACATCCGTTAGTGAATAATCATCGCCTTCCTCTGTAAGCTTATCATATTCCTCCTGGGAAATAATACCGGTATAGCCGATAATTTGCGCAAAATACTTGCTATCTACATATTTACGCCGTGTCGTAGGGGTCACCTCCACCCCCTGCAGCTTGTCTGCGTTTTCGCTGATATAGGCAATCGCTTCTTCGTCTACATTTGCTGCAATGGTCGTAGAGATGTATTTCTGGAAGCTGTTTTCGGACATGGCGTAACGGATTACCGTAATACGGTACGCCAAATCCCCTTCGTAGCTTTTTGCAATGCCAAACTTCTTTTCCCCCTGCAGATATTCCATGACTTGATCCGCAGTCGCTTCCCCTTCATGGTAGCCTAATTTTTTATTGTATGTGAGATCATCTGTCAAACGCCGCCCATAGACGTCGGCAAGGAACCGCTCTAGGGCGTTCCCTTTCACATTATAGGAAAAACTGCCGTCTTCCGCCCTGTTTATTTCAAACGAATTATCAATAGGCGTGCCGTATTCATCCAGTTTGACAATAATCTGCTCTAATATATGGTTGAGTAACTCGTTTTTCTCTTTATCGGAAGCATAGCTCCCATTGTCTTCAATCGTAATCGAATAAGCCAGCTCATTGTAGGCGAGAAGCTTTCCGTTCCGGTCATAAATATTGCCCCGGGTACTTTTTAACTCACGTTCTTTTTCGATCTTGAGTGTAAAATTGTTTAAATATTCTTCCCCGTTTACAATCTGGAGCACAAATACCTGCTGGATTAGTATTCCAAATAGGAAGAACATGACGGCCCCTAATACAAACAGCCTGGATTTAAAAAAGTTGATAATTGATTCTTTTATTGTATCAAGCAATGTTACCCGTACTCCTTTTTTCAGCTCGTTCCAGCTTCTGGTTGATTTGCAGTAAGATAAAATATAAAAACACTGTTACAAGAATTGTATAAACCAATTCCGGCATAATAATATGCATCAGGTAATACCGGAACGCAAAACGCCCCCGTAAAAGGAATTGAAAGAAGTAGATCAAAAGGCTGCATGCCAAATCACTGACCGAAATCAAAATCATGGGCAGCTTAATATCCTCTGGATAAAATATTTTGCGGAAAAACCCGTTGGAGTAGCCTGTATACATATAAATTAAGGCATAAAACCCCAATGTGCCGCCATAGAATATATCTAAGAACAAGCCGCTTAAAAATCCAATAAACATCCCATCCTTTTTTCCACGCATAAATCCAAACGAAGACGTTACAATTACCAAAAGGTTTGGGGAAATAGACGCAATCGCAAGGGATTTAAAGAGGGTGCACTGCAGCAAAAAGCAGGCAATGACAATCAGTGTAACAGTAATCTTACGTTTCATGCTTCCTCCGTTTCATGCGGCGTCATTCAGTTTCTCCACCGGATTCTTTTTTGTCTAGGATGACAAGCACTTCCTCCAAGTGTTCAAAATCGACGGCGGGCGTGAGCGTCCCGGACTTCGTCAGGTTGTTGGCGTCCTTTTTAAATTCTCCGATATTGCCAATTAAAATACCTTGTAAATATTTATCGCTAATATTGGACGTAACGACCTCAGCGCCTTCTGTCACCTCATCCTTGGAATCTTTCAGATCCGTAAAAAGGATCCTTTGGCTGGCATTCATTTCCTGTAAGTCGCCATGTACAATACAGCGGTCATTATTTGTAACCACCATGGCGCTTATCTTGCTGACGTCGTCAATAATAGAACGTACCCTCGCATAATTAGGCCCAACGTCGGTTACGATTCCGGCCAGCCCTTTCCCGGCTATTACGTTCATATCTACTTCTATGCCGTCATTCTTGCCTTTGTCAATCGTAAATACGGAAAACCAGTTTCCAGCATCCTTGCCAATGACACTGGCGGCAACTTTCTTGTAGCTGGGGTATTTTTGATCGAGCGATAACAGCTCCCGCAGGTTGTCAAGCTCATACTGCTCTAATTTAATCGTATTTAACTCCGCAGTCAGCTCGTCCACCTGCGCTTTAAGCTGTGCATTTTCTTCCATGACATCCCGCAGGTCGTTTAAATTGTCTGCCTTATCCGATATAAAACGCCCGACATAATTGATCCCGCGCTGCATTGGGATAAACACATAGCCAGCCACAGTATTTAACGGGCTGCCCGTAATATCAAGCGCATAGCTGGCATAAACCATACCCAGGCAAAGGATAGTAAGGGCAATCAGCAAAAACCTGGCTGGAAATGTAAACTTTGGTTTCCGTCTCATAAAATACCTCAATTATTTTAATAGTCTAGTCTTCATATTAAATGTCAGACGTTTGTATTTGTCGTCGGAAATAATCTTTATCAGGCCCCGTACCACCGTCTCTTCCGGGCTTTCGCAGGTATTGACGCGTATATTTGTGATCTGGGTAAATAGCTCGTCAAGGCCTTGGATCAAAGATCCGCCCCCGGTAATGTATATACCGGCATGGATAATATCGCGCGCAACCTCAGGCGGCGTTTTCTCTAAAATCATCTTGATAGAATTGCAGATGGAGCTTAAATTGTCTTTGATCGCTTCATATACAGTCTGTGCATTTATTTCCAGTTCAATCGGCAAACCGCTGACAAGATCGCGCCCCACGATAATCATGCTCTCCTCCCGGCCGGGCAGGCCAGAACCAAGTGTCTCTTTTAGCGCTTTCGCCGTCTTTTGCCCGATTACCAGGTTAAAGGTACGTTTAATATAGCTGATAATGGACTCGTCTAGCCGGTTGCCGCCAAAATGCAGAAGATCGCTTAATACCAGGCCGCCCAGGGAAATGACAGAAATTTCTGTGGTATCCGCGCCGATATCCACCACCATGACCCCGGTAGGCTCATTGACGTCTAGCCCCAGCCCTGCAGCGTCTGCAATCGGCTTTTCGCAAAGCAGTACGTTTTTAGGCTTTACCTTGCTTTTGTAAAACAAATCAAAGAAAGCCTTTTTCTCTACTTCTGTAATGTCCGTAGGCACTGCCACTATATACTCCGCACCATGGACTTTTCCTTTGGAGCGTGCTTCCAAAAAGTCAAAAATCATGGTCTGGACGTTGTTGAAATCAGCAATGACGCCGTTTACTATAGGAAACGTGACATGGATTGTTTCCGGTGCTTTTTCATACATGGCATATGCAACATCCCCATAAGCATACATCTGGTTTTTGTTTACAATGGCAATTGTATTCTTTTCGTTTAATATTTTGCCAGTCGATTTGCAGAAAACTTTAATGTTGCAGGTTCCCAAATCAATGCAATAAATATTGTTGTTCATGTAGTTCTCCCTTCAATCTGCTTATGGCAAGTGAAGCAGATGTTCCTCTTTAAAGCTGAAATATTGGTTGTCGCCTATGATGATGTGATCCGATAAGTGTATCCCTATTAATTCGCCCCCCTCTAGGATCCGCTTAGTTACAAGCTTATCCTGTACACTCGGCTGTGGGACGCCGCTTGGGTGGTTGTGCAGCAGGATGATATGGACAGCCTGCTTCGCCAACGCACTTAAAAATACTTCCCTGGGTGAAACAAGGGATGCATTGACTGTACCCACCGATATTACTTCGTCCCCAAGCAGGACGCACTGTGAATCATACATGCTTACAATCAGCTTTTCTTTGTTCTCATGCCGCAACTCTTCCATATAATATGCCGCAACCGAAGCCGCGCTATTTAATGAAACTTCACGGGCGCGTGTCGCCTTTGTCAGCCGCCTTGTGATCTCCGCAAGGCATTTTAGCTGGACGGCTTTGACTTCGCCGATGCCGGGAATGGATTTGAGCTCTTTGATGCTTAAGCGGTAGAGGTTTAAAAGGCTCTTTTCTTTGTAGTTCAAAATCTCCTGCGCAACTTCAATTGATTGTCTCCCTGCAGTCCCGGTACGGATGATAACAGCTAAAAGCTCTGCGTCAGATAAGTGCCCTGCCCCGAAACGAAGGCATTTTTCGTAGGGTTTCTCGGATTCCGGTAATTCTTTTACCGTGAAATGTTGGTTCATGGAATGTCCTTTCTATCCCCTGCCTGTTGGGTTCGATCGTAAATTCCAGATTTTATTCTACCACATTAGATCCTTATTAACAAGATTTTGCTCATAAAGTTTTTGTAACGACATTAAAATTCCGAATTTGGCATGGCTAAAAGTCAGCCCGCCCTGAAAATAAACGGTATAGGGGGGCTTGACTGGCCCGTCGGCGCTCAGCTCAATAGAAGATCCTTGTACAAAAGCCCCTGCCGCCATAATAACGTCGCTGTCGTAGCCTGGCATAGCCCAGGGTTCCGGCGTTACATACGAATCCACCGGGGCCGCCGCCTGGATACCTTTGCAGAATGCAATCATGGCTTGCGGCTTGTGGAACGTAACTGCCTGGATGATATCGTGCCGGCTTTCTGTACTGTTTGGCAAAACGTCAAACCCCAGGGCTTCATAGATGTTTGCCGCAAAAACCGCGCCCTTTAGCGCCGCGTTTACGACTGTTGGGGCAAGAAAAAGGCCCTGGTAAAATGACTGGATAACGCCCAGTGAAGCCCCGACCTCTTTGCCAAGGCCAGGAGAGGTCAAACGGTACGCCGCGTTTTCTACGCATTCTCTTTTACCTGCGATATACCCCCCAATTGGCGCTAAACCGCCGCCTGGATTTTTGATAAGCGATCCGACGATGAGATCAGCCCCTGCCTCAAGCGGTTCTTTTTCTTCGACAAATTCACCGTAACAGTTGTCTACCATACAGACAATGTCTGGTTTAATGGATTTTAAAAATGTAACCAGCTCCCCAATTTGGGCAACGGAAAGCGTTGGCCTTGCCGCATAGCCTTTGGAACGCTGGATCGTGGCAAGCTTTGTCTTTTCGCTGACTGCTTCCCTGATTTTTTCGTAGTCAAGGCTTCCATCGGGGAGCAAATCTACCTGGCGGTATGTGATGCCATATTCCGCTAAAGATCCTTTTGCCGGACGGATACCAATAACGCTCTCAAGCGTATCATATGGCTTTCCGACCGGGGAAAGCAGCTCGTCCCCTGGACGTAAGTTTGATAAAAGCGCAAGGGCAAGGGCATGTGTGCCACAAGTAACCTGTGGGCGCACAAGCGCGTCCTCGGCTCCAAAACATGCGGCATAGACAGCTTCTAGGGTATCCCGGCCCAAGTCATTGTAGCCGTATCCGTTTGTCGCCTGAAAGCATTCTGCGCTGACTTTCGCTTTTTGCATGGCTTTTATAACTTTAAGCTGGTTTCCTTCCGCTACCTGATCATACGCGTCAAAGCGGGCCTTTAATTTTTCTTCTATTTTCGCGCCAAAAGCATAGACTTGCTTACAGATCCCAAGGTTTTCATACTGCGCCTGTGTTGCTTTGTTATAACTCATTTACAATCCCCTTTTCTTCTAATATTGCCACCATATGTTTTATTATGGCGTCTGTATCGTATGCAAAATCCTGTTTGTTAAGCCATATAACATCCCGTTCCCTGCGGAACCACGTAAGCTGGCGTTTGGCAAAACGCCTGGTGTCACGCTTCAAAACAGATACGGCTTCCTCTAAAGGGCATTCCCCGTCCAAATAAGAAAGTATTTCTTTATAACCCAGCCCCTGCATGGATACCATGCCCTTATGGCAGCCCTTCCTTTTTAACGCTTCCACTTCCGTAAGCAGCCCCTGGCGCAGCATTAGCTCCACACGCTGTCCGATTTTATCGTATAACCGTTTCCGATCGTCATTTAATACAAAGTAAGCAAACTGATAAGGGGATGCTTTTTGCCGCTCTGCCTCATTGTGCTGTGAAATGGGGTAGCCATTTTGACGGTAAAACTCCAGTGCGCGGATTACGCGTTTGATATTGTTGGGATGGATGGCATTTGCGGACGGAGCGTCCACCTTGGCCAGTTCTTCATGCAGCTTGACATTGCCATAACAACGGGCAAATGCTTCTAGTTCTTCCCGGATTTTTGTGGAAGCTTCTTCCTTGGAAAAATCAATTCCGTAAAGGACAGACTGGATATAAAACCCCGTACCCCCGACAATCATGGGGATGCGCCCGGCAGCATAGATTTCTTCCATGTATGAAGCCGCCAGCTTTTGAAATAGGACAATATTAAATTCCTCATCTGGATCCAGTTCGTCAATCAGGTAATGCGGGATCCCCTGCATTTCTTTGGGCTTTACTTTGGCCGAGCCGATGTCCATATGGCGGTATACCTGCATGGAATCCGCAGATATAATGGATCCGCCTATTTGTTTTGCCAGCTCTATAGAAAGCGCTGTTTTGCCGGATGCGGTTGGCCCTGCGAGTACAACGAGCGGTGGTTTCATATTATACAATCCTCTTAAATTTCTTTTCGATTTCGTATTTGCCCATAGAGATAATAGTAGGCCTGCCATGCGGGCAAAAATACGGATTATCAAGTTCTAATAGCTCTGTTATTAAAAGCTCTGCTTCCTCGGGCTTTAGAGCGTGGTTGCCTTTGACAGCTGCCTTGCAGGACATAGATGCAATTTTTTCAAGCGCCAGCTCTGGTGTGGAAGCTTTTTTGATTTCTTCATGGGAGTCTAAAATTTCCAGCAAAACCTGTCTGGCGTCTAAGCCAAATAAATTGCCGGGAACGCCGCAAACAGCATATTCCCTCCCGCCAAACGGCTCTATTTCAAAGCCAAGCATTTTAAGGTGCTGCCCTAATACAGTAAGCGCCTGCTCCTCCTGAGTGTCCAAAGAAAGGATCATCGGCGGGGACATAAGCTGCGTCGTGAAATCCTTTTCTTTTAAGGAGCGTAGTGTCTTTTCATACAGCACTTTCTCATGGGCGGCATGCTGGTCAATTATAAAAAGCTTTTCGCCGTATTCGACCATCCAGTAAGTATCGAAAAGCTGGCCAATAATTTTGTGCTGTGATTTGGCTAGCTCGGAGAGGAATTTCCCTTCGTAGGAAAGCTCTTCCTGGACGTAGCCTGGCTTGGCGGTTAAAGCCATAGGTACGCTGTTTTCTAAAGCCTTGCCAGGGTATTTCGGCTCATATGCCGAATCCTTTTGTACTTCCGCTTTTAGCTGCTCCAAACGCTTTTTTTCAAACGGTTCCGGAAAACCGCCTTTCTGTTTTATTTCGGGCGCCGTCTCTTTTTTAGGGGCCGGCGTCTCCAAAATTGCCGTTTTAATATGCTCCTGCCCCATCAAAAGCCCCCGTATACATTCATACAGCTTATTATAAATTTCCTCCTGCGCATGAAACCGAAGCTCCATCTTTGCAGGGTGCACATTGACATCCAGCTGTTCCCCGGCAAACGTAAAATACAGCACGCAGAATGGATACTGATGCTGCATCAGAAAGCTTTTATAGGCATCCTCCAGGCTTCTTGCAATTAAAGGGCTTTTAACATATCTCTGATTGATAAAATAGTTCTCAAAATTCCGGTTCCCCCTAGATACAGCCGGCTTGCCAATAAAGCCAGTTACAGAGAAGCATTCGTTTTTTTCTTCCAGAGGAATTAATGCCGCTGTCATTTCCCTGCCATATATTTGGTAAATTACGTCCTTTGCATTACAGTTTCCAGACGTATAAAGCTTTGTCTGGTTATTTACAATCAACTTAAACGACACATCTGGGCGCGAGAGCGCAAGGCGCTCTACTAATGCGCTGATATAGCCTGCTTCTGTCTGCGGCGATTTTAGAAATTTCCGTCTGGCAGGCGTATTAAAAAAGAGGTTGCGGACCAGAATCGTCGTGCCATCCGGCGCACCGATTTCCTCTTTCTCTTTTTCCAAAGATCCTTCTATCACATAACGCACCCCAGTCAAATCCGGTATGGTTTTTGTAATCAGCTCCACCTGCGCAACAGCCGCAATACTAGAAAGCGCTTCGCCGCGGAACCCCAGGGAAGAAACATTTATTAAATCCTCCACGGACTTTATCTTGCTGGTAGAATGGCGCAAAAATGCTATGGAAACCTGCCCCTTTGGAATACCGCAGCCATTATCCGTAATACGGATAAACGATATGCCGCCCTCTTTGATTTCCACTGTTACTGCCGTAGCCCCAGCGTCTATCGAATTTTCGACTAATTCTTTCACAACAGAGGAGGGGCGTTCTACGACCTCCCCTGCCGCAATTTTATCTATCGTATCTTGATCCAATAATGCTATTTCTGCCATACCCGCCCTCCTGGTGATTTCTTGGTGTGATCTTGCCCATTAACCTACCATCGGTTTTTTACTTTATTTTGCAGCTGGAATAAACGGTTCATCGCTTCCATGGGAGTAAGGCTATTTATGTCAATCTCCCTAAGCTCCGCAATAATATCGTCATCCCTTATTGTATCAAATAGCGACATTTGCGCCAAATCCACTTCATCCGGCGCATTCCTTTTTTTCCTTGCCGCAGTATGTACCTTAATATTCCTTGCAATCCCGGAAATATCGTTTGCGCTTAGCTCCTCTACAATTTCCTTTGCACGCTCCAAAACGGATTCTGGCAGCCCCGCTAATTTCGCCACCTGGATCCCATAGCTCCTATCCGCCCCTCCTGGTACAATCTTACGTAAAAACACAATATCGTCGCCCTTTTCTTTTACGGCAATGCAATAATTGTTGACATTGTCAAGCTTCCCTTCCAGCTCCGTCAATTCATGATAATGCGTGGCAAATAACGTCTTTGCCCCCAAAAGCTTTGGATTACTGATATGCTCCACTACCGCCCATGCAATGCTAAGCCCGTCGAATGTACTTGTCCCACGCCCGATTTCATCCAATACCAAAAGTGAATCCTGCGTGGCGTTGCGCAAAATATTGGCAACCTCTGTCATCTCCACCATAAATGTGCTCTGCCCGCTTGCCAGGTCGTCCGATGCGCCGACCCTGGTAAAAATCCGGTCTACAACGCCTATATTGGCAAAATCTGCCGGAACAAAGCTCCCAATCTGCGCCATTAAAACAATAAGGGCTGTTTGCCGCATATAGGTGGATTTACCCGCCATATTCGGCCCGGTGATAATAGAAATCCGTTGTTTATTGCTGTCTAAATATGTATCATTGCTGATAAACATATCATTTCGGATCATATTTTCCACAACCGGATGTCGGCCGCCTTTAATATCAATAATGCCCTTGCGGTTTAACTTTGGCCTGCAATAGCGGTTTTCTTTTGCAACATGTGCAAACGAAGCAAACACATCCAGCTTCGCAATTGCTTTTGCTGTCTTTTGGATCCGGGCAACCTCAGCTGCGACTGCTTCACGGATTTCACGGAATAATTCATATTCCAGTACCGTCAGCTTATCCTCCGCACCTAAAATAACATCCTCCAATTCCTTTAATTTGGGTGTAATAAACCGTTCTGCGTTTGCGAGGGTCTGTTTCCTGGTAAAATAATCCGGAACCAGATCCTTATAGGAATTGGTAACTTCCAGATAATAGCCAAATACTTTGTTATATTTGATTTTCAGATTCTTAATTCCGGTTTTTTCCCGCTCCTCGGCCTCTAGCTGCGCAAGCCATGACTTGCCTTCAGTTTTAGACTGCCGCAGCTTGTCTATCTCCTTATTGTACCCTTCTTTTATAATTCCTCCGTCATGCGCCAAAACAGGCGCATCTTCTATGATCCCGCAGTCAATCATACTGGATAGATCTTTGAGCGGATCCAGCTCTTCCCGGATACTATGCATCAGACTGCTTTTAAAATCTGAAAGCAAGGCCTTAATCGGCGGCAGCATTTTTAGGGAATTTTTAAATGCCACCAGATCCCTGGGGCTTGCCGTCTGATAGGCAATGCGCGTCACCAAGCGTTCCAGGTCATAAATCGGGTTTAAATATTCCCGCAGCTCTTCCCTGGAAATCATCTGATTCCCCAGCTCTTCTACCGTGTCAAGCCGTGCGCATATCTCCTGCAGTTCAATAAGGGGCTGCTCAATATAAGACCGCAAAAGGCGTGCGCCCATGGCCGTTTTTGTCTTATCAAGCACCCAGAGCAGGGAGCCGCGCTTTGCCTTCTCCCGCAGTGTCTCCACCAGCTCTAAATTGCGCCTGGTAGAACTGTCTATCATCATAAATTTTCCCGTGACATACGGGTGGATGGCATTCATATGGGCCAGAGAATTTTTCTGCGTTTCATACAGGTAGCGAAGCAGGGCGCCCGCCGCAATACTGCCGCAGGCAAAATCATTTAACCCGATCCCTTCTAAGCTGTGGATATGGAAATGTTCCTTTAACGTACCGATGGCGCTGGCATCGTCAAAATACCAGGCATCCAGCGCGCCGACACAGATGTGCAGGCGGTTTTTAATGTCGTCTAAATCTATGCCGCTCATAAAAAACGCTTCGTTACAGACAATTTCCGCCGGGCTGTATTTGTTGATCTCATCAATCAGCTTACGCTCTGTATCTGCTTCCGTCACATAATAGTCGCCTGTACTGACATCCGCAATGGAAATGCCGTATTTCCCGGCAAAGCATACGATACACATAATGTAATTATTTTTGGATTCATCCAAAGCCTGGCTGTCCGTATTTGTCCCCGGAGTTACGACACGGATCACTTCGCGCTTTACGATTCCCTTCGCAGTTTTGGGATCCTCGACCTGCTCGCAGATAGCGATCTTATAGCCTTTTTGTACTAAGCGGTTTAAATATCCTTCGACAGCATGGAACGGGACGCCGCACATGGGCGCACGCTCCGCCGCTCCGCAATTTTTGCTGGTCAGGGTAAGCTCCAGCTCCTTGGAAACAGTTTTGGCGTCTTCAAAAAACATTTCATAAAAATCGCCGAGACGGTAAAATAAAATACAGTCCTTATACTTTTCTTTTGTGGATAAATATTGCTGCATCATTGGTGTATATTCGTTCAAATTTATCTAACCTTCCATTTCTTTCAATTATCCATGGCAGATATTTTAGCATATGAAAAAATAAGATTCAACCAAAATCGTACGGTTTAAATTCTTTTGCAATAGCCTCTGCAATTTTTATCCCGTCTATAGCGGCAGACATAATCCCGCCTGCGTAGCCTGCCCCTTCACCGCATGGATATAGCCCCTGTATACTGCTTTGGAACGCTTCATCCCTGTGTATACGGACAGGGGAGGAGGTGCGGCTTTCCACTCCGGAAAGTATAGTATCAGCGCAGTTAAAACCCGGGATTTTCCTTGCAAACTGCTCCATCCCGCTTAAGAAGGAATCATAAATTTCTGCTCCAAATAGCGTATGCAAAGCCCCAAGCTGAGTCCCGCCCCGTGTAACACTGGAAAATCCGCCGTACGATTTGCTCGCCTGCGCCCGTTTAAAATCCCCATAAAGCTGCTGTAAAATTGCCCCGTCCCCCAGGCGGAACGCACCTTTTTCCAATTTCCGCTGAAACGCCACGCCAGATAACGGGCCTAGATCCGGGTAATCATTTGGCGTAACTGATACAATAATTGCGCTATTTGCATTTGCACTATCCCTTTTATGGTAACTCATGCCATTTACCGCCACGCCTTTTTTTTCAGACGAGGCATTGACAACATAGCCTCCAGGGCACATGCAAAAAGAATAAACCCCCCTGCCATGGCTGCCTTTTGCTGTCAGCTTATAGGAGGCAGGAGGAAGCAGCCCTGCAAAATCCCCATATTGGTTCCTATTAATCATCTCCTGTAAGTGTTCGGCCCGCAGGCCTACCGCAAACGGTTTTGCTTCCATTGGAACCCCACGCGTGTGCAGCATACTAAACGTATCCCTTGCACTGTGCCCTATAGCAAGCACCAGCACCTGTGTATCCATCCATGTTTTGCGGTTAAGTTCTATAGCCGTCACGCGCCCGTCCTGAATGCGTATATCAGTTACACAGGTTTCAAATAAAAATTCCCCCCCGTTTTCAATAATCTTGCGGCGCATGTCTGGAATCACCAAAGAGAGCTTATCAGTTCCGATATGCGGCTTTGCTTCATAACAAATCTCCTTCGGCGCTCCATGCTCTGTAAAAATGTCAAGTATTTTCCGGCTTCGCCCATGGGCATCCTTCACTAATGTATTGAGCTTACCGTCAGAAAACGCCCCCGCCCCGCCTTCCCCGAACTGCACATTAGAATCCGGATCTAAAAAACCTGTTTCCCAAAAAAGCTCTACGTCTTCCTTTCGCATATCCATTGTTCTTCCGCGTTCAATTACGGCCGGGGCATATCCCGCCCCTGCCAGCATATAAGCGCAAAAAAGCCCTGCCGGGCCACAGCCAACTATAACCGGGCGGCAGGAGAGCCCTTTTAACCCGGAAACCAAAAACTGGTACGGCTTTGTTTCCAGAAGGCATACGGCGCCGCTGCAAAGCCTGTTAGCAATTTTTTTATCGTTTGTAGTAGATGCTTCTACTGTATATACAAATTGTATAGCCCTCTTTTTGCGCGCGTCAAGGGACTGTTTTACAATACGGTAAGATAGCAATTCTTCTTTTGGGATATGGAGTGATTTTAAAATCTTTTCTTCCAGATCCTCTTTTGTATGGGAAACCGGAAGCTTTAGCTGTTGGATTTGTAGCATAAAATGCCCCCTTTTATAAAAATGCCGTTAATTACATATCCTTTTACAGGCCCGCCACTTCCCCTGCAAACAAGAATACCGCCTCTTTTACAGAATTACCTTGTGGTATTATATCAAAAGGGATACAGGGTGTAAAGCCTGAAACATTCGTAGCCATGGAATACATCTTACTATCTTATCATATCTTAATAAAAAAAGGATTTTTATGGATCAGGAACAACTCGAATATACACCTACTGCCTTTGATGTCGAAACACAATCCAGAAACATCCAAATCCTAAAAAGCATCATCCCATACATGGATGGCCCCAGGCAGCGGAATTTTGCAATGATGGTTAAATTCCTCGAATTAAGGAACGTCGCCTCCCTCTTTGGCAGGCAGTCCGTATCTTTAAGCATGTGTTCTACGGACGACCCTTCAGAAAAACGGATGCAGCTACTTACGGATATTAAGAAATTTTGCACCCCAGCAGAACAGGATTCCATCGACATGATGCTCACGGCAATGCAGATGTTCTCATCTTACGACACGTTTTTTCACACGCCAACCCCAGAATAGAAAGGAATGCATAAGGTATGGATTTTGACTTTTTAAAAAATAACGAAAACTTCAAAAACATTTCCCCGGAAAAAATAAATTTCCTAATGCAATTCGCCGCACAGAACAAATCCGGCAATGCAAAAGAAATGTCTAATATGATCCTTGGGGCTATGAACAATGCAAAAAAAGAAGGCATCCAGTTTACACCAAACGAAACCGACCTGATTATTGAAATTTTAAAACAGAACATGTCGCCTGAAGAACAAAGAAAAGCCGATCAGCTATTAAACCTGATGAGGAATTTAAAACGAAATTAAAAGCCAAAACGGCAG
>OFGE01001428.1_pt1 | contig 20989 bp, 18 predicted proteins | sample 1521681 | NCBI WGS metagenome assembly OFGE01 (sample SAMEA3504093, study PRJEB24116) | mouse gut metagenome | biome: mouse gut; feature: mouse-associated habitat; material: faeces | place: Denmark | collected 2011
AGCAGCGACATGGAGGTTAGTGTGAGATACATAGAAATATAGTGAAGAGGAGATTCCGGATGAAAACAAATGGAATTTTGATTGACCCCGCAGATCATGTGGTCACCCTTGCGGAGGCGGTGAAAGCCGGTGAGACAGTTTCTTATGTAAAGGCGGGCACAGTTTACGGGCAGACTGCCATGGAGGATATTCCGCAGTACCACAAGATGGCGATCAAGGAGCTTCATAAAGGACAGACGGTTTTGAAATATGGAGCCAGGATCGGGGAAGCAACCGGGGAAATTGCCCCGGGAAGCTGGGTACACAGACACAATCTGGATACAGGCACGCAGATTTAAGAAGGAGGCAAGGTATAGAGTATGAGAGGATATAGACGACCGGACGGAAAAGTGGGAGTCAGAAATCATGTACTGATCCTGCCCTGTTCTCTCTGCGCCAGTGAGACGGCCAGGTTTGCGGCAGAGGAGGTAGAGGGAGCGGTCTACGTCGCCAACCAGGGCGGCTGCTCCTTAAGCCGCCGGGATCTGCAGGTTACGCTGGAAGCTTTGTCAGGACTGGCGGCCAATCCCAATGTATACGGCACGATCCTGGTGGGGAACGGCTGCGAGGTAGTGCAGGCATCGCTTCTGGCAGAGAAGATCCGGGCAAAGACCTGTAAACCACTGGAGATCCTGGTGATACGGGAAGAGGGAGGCAGTGTGAGGACGGCGGTGCGGATCGTAGAACTGGCGCAGAGAATGCGGGCAGAGGCAGATCAGGTGCCGGCAGAGGAAGTCTCCATTGACCGGCTGATTCTGGGTACGGAATGCGGCGGCTCGGATCCTACTTCCGGACTGGCGGCAAATCCGGTGGCAGGCATCTGCAGTGAACTGCTGGTGGAAAAGGGCGCCACCGTGATCTTGTCCGAGACGCCGGAACTGATCGGTACGGAAGCAATCCTTGCAGAGCGCTGCCGGGACGAGAAAGTGAAAGAACAGCTCCTTTCCATGATAAAAGCGTATGAGCAGGATTTCCTTCTGGTAGGAGAGAATCCGAGAAACGGGAATCCTACACCGGGCAATATCGCAGGAGGGATCACGACTTTGGAGGAGAAATCCCTGGGCTGTATCCACAAGGCAGGGAACTGTGTGATCCAGGAAGTAGTGCCGTACGGTGCGCCGGTCACACAGAAAGGACTTGTGGTGATGGACACGCCGGGGCAGGATATTGCATCCATTGTGGGCATGGCGGCTGCCGGTGCCCAGATGGTGGTCTTCACCACAGGCCACGGAACGCCGACAGGATCCGGTATCGTTCCGGTGATCAAGTTGACGGCCAATCAGGAGACCGCAGAGTTGATGAAAGATAACATAGATTTTGACTGCAGTGAGGTCCTGACAAAAGGCAAGACAATCGAGGAGGCGGGCAGAGAACTGTTCGCACTGGTAGAACGCGTAGCGTGCGGTCAGGAGACGAAAGCCGAGGCACTGGGATTCCAGGATGTGTCACTGGCACGCTATTGTAATTTTGCATGAGGTCTGTAGGCAGGCTGTTATTTAACATGATAAAGAAAAGGAAAGTTTGAACCTGCGCACAAATTTGCAGGTTGCGTAAGAATGGGGGAGTAATATGGGTTTTATGACGGCACAGGAATATATTGAAAGTTTGAGGAAGTTGAAGACGGTAGTGTATCTGTTTGGAGAAAAGGTGGAGAATTTTGTGGATCATCCCATGATCAGGCCATCCATCAACTCGGTGGCAATGACCTATGCACTGGCGCAGCATCCGGAATACCGGGAGATTATGACGGCTGTTTCCGGCTTTACGGGAGAGCGGGTCAATCGTTTCTGCCATATTCACCAAAGTGCTCAGGATCTGATCGATAAGGTGAAGATGCAGAGACTGGTAGGAGAAAAAACAGGCTCCTGCTTCCAAAGGTGTGTAGGCATGGATGCATTTAATGCGATCTATTCCACCACATTCGAGGTGGATCAAAAATACGGCACGCGTTACCACGATAGATTTTGCGAGTATATGCGATACGTGCAGCAGCGGGATCTGACTATTGACGGAGCGATGACGGACCCCAAGGGGGACAGGAGCCTTTCTCCCAGCAGGCAGGAGGATCCGGATCTGTACCTGCATATCGTGGAAAAAACAAAGGACGGCATTATCGTTACGGGGGCGAAGGCACACCAGACCGGCGCCGTAAACTCCCATGAACAGCTCATCATGCCGACCATCGCGCTGAAAGAGGAAGATAAGGCGTATGCGGTATCCTTTGCCGTACCTTCGGATGCAGCGGGCATCACCATGATCTATGGGAGACAGTCCTGCGATACGAGAAAGCTGGAGGGCGAAGGCTGTATGGACTGCGGCAACTGCAAATTCGGCGGACAGGAAGCACTGGTGGTATTTGACCGGGTATTCGTACCGTGGGACCGGGTGTTCCTCTGCGAAGAGTATGAATTTGCAGGCATTCTGGTGGAGCGGTTTGCCGGGTATCACAGACAGAGTTACGGCGGCTGTAAAGCGGGGGTGGGCGATGTCCTGATCGGAGCGGCAGCAGTGGCTGCGGAATACAACGGCGTCGAGAAGGCTTCCCATGTGAAGGATAAACTGATCGAAATGATGCACTTGAACGAAACGCTCTATTGCTGCGGCATCGCCTGTTCCGCGGAAGGAAAGGCAACGGCTTCCGGCAATTATCAGATCGACAATCTGTTAGCCAATGTATGTAAACAGAATGTGACCAGATTCCCTTACGAGATCGCAAGACTTGCGGAGGATATTGCCGGCGGATTGATGGTGACCATGCCTTCGGAGCGGGATTTTGATTCTCCGGAAGTGGGAGCGTTGTGCAGGAAATATTTTAAGGGCAGCAGCAGGGTGGATGTGATGGACAGAATGCGGATTCTGCGGCTGATCGAGAATATGACGCTGGGAGCGGCGGCGGTAGGATATCGGACGGAATCTTTGCATGGAGCCGGCAGTCCCCAGGCGCAGCGCATTATGATCGGCAGACAGGGAGGCCTGGATGCGAAAAAGGAGCTTGCAAAGCGGCTTGCAGGGATTGAAAGTTGACATTTTTACAAAAATGTAGTACAAATGGACTGAGGAATAAGTGATAGAAGGCGGAGTAGTATTCCGGGTCAGAGGGGAGAGGAACATATCTTTGCAAAGCAATACCGTACTTACAGAAAACGCATATGAGTATATACTGAATCAGATTTTGGATGGCAGGATAAAACCGGGAGAGAGGATCAGAGAGGATGTGATCGCCGAGCAGATGGGTACCAGCCGTACCCCGGTGCGGGAAGCGGTCAACCAGCTGGCACAGAACGGATTTATTGATTATGTAAAAAGAAAAGGTCTGTACTGCGTACAACTTTCCAGGCAGGAACTGATCGATCTGCTGGAACTTCGTCAGGTCCTGGAGGAATTTTGTTATATAAAATGTACGGAGAGGGCTTCCAAAGAAGATATCAAAAGGATGTATGACCACATCTATGCTTTCCAGGCGCTTCCCCGGGAAGAACAGATCAAGCTGCATACCCATTATGATGTCCAGTTTCATTTGATGGCAGCGGATATCTCAAATTCCCGCAGGCTGATCAAATACATAAATGAAATAGAAACTTTGGCACTGATCGTGCGTAAGAATTTGAAGGATTCCAAACGGATGGAGGAAGTCATCGATCTGTCATGGATCCTGCATTTGAATATCGTCAAGGCGATCGAAGAGAAGGATATCAGGACAATCAAAGAGAATAACGACGAACACATTAAATTGATGAAGGATACCCAGCTTCTATAGGGGGATGCTGATAGTGGCAAGGTGGATTACAGGGCGGTGTAGCCGAAAGGCTATGCCGCTTTGCTGTCTTTTACCTGCGCTCCCCTGTCGGTGTGCAGACAGGGGAGTGCAGGGTGCTCCTAATATTTTTTACGATAGTAATGTTCCAGACTTTGGATCATCTTATAGAAAGCCATGGCGATGGCGCACAGGATGATGATGGATGTAATCACCATGTTGAGCTGGAAGAAACAGACAGCGGGAATGACAGAGACAAATATGCAAAGCACCTTCCAATTCAGGTTTTCTGTGACTTACGTGTTGCACCGCTCACAGAAAACACTTTGAGGTGTATTAACCGTAAACACTAACGGCAAAGGATTCATCAGTCGAGTGTATGTGTTTTCTTGAAATCTTTAGAAACAGATAGTATACTAAAATAGAAGAAAGGTCAAGTTAATTTGAAAAGGATTTTTAAATGGCACAAAAGAAACAGGACTTAAAACCGGATACGGTTTTGAAAAATTATTGGCGTAACAATGACAGATTTGCAGATTTCTTTAATGCAGTTCTTTTTGAAGGCAGACAGGTTATTAAACCGGAAGAACTGGAGGACGATGATACGGCAGAATCTTCCATACTGGAACATAGAGAATTTACCGAAAGTATTCAGGCATCTAAAGACAATATAAAAATACAAAAGAAGTCTACAGCGTACTTTGACCTGTCCCCGCCAGCATAGACACCTAAAACGAAAGGATTCTATCCGGTTCTTAGTTTTACTCGTTTTTTCTAACTTTTACATCTACACGGGCTGTCGGAAAGGAACCCGCTCCCGACAGCCACACCCGCGTAAAGATTTATTCAAAAGCAGCTAAGCCACTTTCAAATCTGTCTGGTGTATCCGGTAATACTCTTCCGGCGTCAGATAGCCGTTTGCTTCATGGATCCGTTTTCGGTTATAAAATATCCATATGTACTCAAATACCGCGCTCCTGGCTTCCTCCCGGGTGCGGAAATGCTGTCCGTTTAACCATTCCTGTTTTAACTTCCCCCAGAAGCTCTCCATCGGCGCATTGTCCCAGCAGTTCCCTTTCCGGCTCATGCTGCTGATGAATCCATGCTCCTTTGCCAGTTCCTGATAATCCAGTGAGCAGTACTGGCTTCCCCTGTCGGAGTGCAGGATACAGCCCTTTGTAATCTTTGTATGGTGGATGGCATCCTTCAGTGCGGATATCACCAGTTCTTTTGTCATACGTTCGTCCATTGCCGTGCCGACTATCTTATCCCCGCAAAGATCCATGACGCCGGCAAGATAAAGCCAGCCTTCATCCGTTGGAATATAGGTAATGTCACTTACCATTTTCTGGCCTGTCGGCAGTAAAATCCCTGTTCAGGATATTTTCCGCCACTGGAAGGTTATGCTTTGAATTGGTTGTTGCTTTATACTTTTTATGGCTTTTTGACCGTATGCCGTTTTCACGCATGATGCGTTCGACCCGCTTATGGTTGACCGGCATTTGTGATTTCCGGTTTATTTCATGGGTTATTTTTCTGCCTCCATAGGTGTTTCGTGATGCCTCGTGAATCCCTATGATCTCTTGCAGAAGGGCTTCATTCTCTATACAGCGCAGACTTTTGGAACGTTTCCGCCACGCATAATAACCGCTTTTTGAAACCTGAAGCCACTGCGCCATCTTCGCGGTCCGGTATCCGGAGCGGTTCTGCTCCATGTAAAGGTAACGGATCACTTCAGGTTCTTTGCAAAGAAGGCGCTTGCTTTTTTTAGGAATTCATTTTCCTCTTCCAGATCCTTTATGCGCTTTTTGAGGGCACGCAGTTCGGCATCTTCCTGATGGAGATTGCCGCTGCCCACAAATGGTTCTGTGGGATGTTCCTTAAAGCGGGACATCCATGTATACAGGGTATTTACGTTAACACCAAGCTCCCTTGCAACCTGTGCCGCAGGTACGCCTGACTGCACCCTCTTACATGCCTCTTCCTTGAATTCGATACTGTACGTCTGTGCCATAATCTTTCCTCCTGACTCTGCTGGATAGATTATACCACTCGTTCTATATGTCTATCAAATGGGGTATAAGGCACTGCTACAATCCTTCTTTTCAGATAATCAATCCTGCTCACTTCATGAAATCTTCTACTTTTTTCCGGATCCTCCGCTTTTAGAGCGGCATAAGCAGATTTAAGATGGATATATACAAACGGAATGTGGCTCCATGTCTGACCAAACTGCTCCGAAAACATAAGAAACTGATTCCTTATCTTATCCAGCCGATCCATGTCAAAGCGTTTGTTCACATCTCGCAATGCCAGCTTCAAACTCTTTTCCTCTGCTATAGAAGCCTTAACATTCATGATACATATGATCGGTTTTCCAAGGTTTACAATTCTACTAAAGCATTCTGCTTCCGCGACCTGCGGTGCATCATCTGTGATCAGGAGCAGGATCAGATCGGCAGTCTTAGCCGCTTCAAACGCAATCTGTTCATCATCTTCACCTTCAAAAGCTCCAATTCGTGGAACATCGGTGATTTCAAGTCCATTCCACATATACTTGCGAACGTCTCTGGTTGTACGCTGAGATCCTTTTCCGATAGACGAACCATCCCCTTCGGTCAAAATCTCCATAAGCGTGGATTTACCAGCCATAGTCCTTCCAAAAAGCGTTACAGAAAACTTTGAAAGATTCTCTCTTAGGTTTTGCAAATCCTCCTTAAAAGCAAACGACAGACGATTAAATGCATCTCTGATCTCCACCAACTGTACTTCCAATAGTTCTGTAGCCTCCGGTGCATAACACGGAAAACTATTGAAATCGATAATAGTGCTCTGTACATTCTCTTGTGCTGAAGCCAACGCCCTATTCAAATTCTTTTCTTGTGCTGAAACTATTTTATATCCAGTCTTAGCCTACTTATTACATTCCTTCAGCACCTGCTTCAAGTTTGTTTCTTCCATGTTACCTCACATGCTATAGATTCACTATTCTTCCAAACTTACCCCGTAACTGTTAATCGTCTGCTCAGATCCTTTATCTGATATAGTCTTCTCCATAGCTCCCTCAATTACTGTCATAATGGCCTTGGCTCTGTCAATAAAGTATGTGTCAAAATCATCATTGATGAATGCATCGTAGTTTACAAGGTGCGATTCTACCCTGGATTTCAGCTGTTCCTCATCAATTTGCGCAGCCTTCATAATCTTCTGACTGTACTTGCTCGGAGCCTCCCCACCGATCTGGCGATTAGATTCCGGGAGCAGCGGAGTCTTATTGATAATTGAATTCCACTTGGCTTTCGGATATCCCTGCTTGATACAGTATGCTTCCGGGAAGATGTGATGGATATCTGGAGATTCATCCATACTCTTAACGATATCCATTGTGGTGCCCTTCATAAAATCTCTGCAACTCTCGCGATATACAAGAGCCATTATTCCCTTGTATGCTGCACTGTTTCTGGTTTGCAGGGACATCAGTCTTGTGGCTGAAAAATATGAAGCATTGATAGTACGGTTCTGGCTTTCTTTACCCTGAATTGCAGCAACGACATCCTCTATATCATTTGCAAACCTTGTTTCGTTTGCGCCACCATACATCTCGCCCATTATTCCGCACCAGAACCAGCGCGAAAGAATATTCTGAGTCTGAGGGAGATTAAAGCTGCTCTTGCCGATTACGGCACATATGGCAGCAAGAGGGACAAGCTGAGTAGTATACGGAAGATCTCTCATTCTGAAAACATACTGACTAAACAGGAATTTTCTTGCCATCTTATAGCCTTCAAGAACCGCAGCCTTGTTCGCTTGATATGATTCAAATTCCAGTCCCAAAACATCCTTCTTCTTACAGGTTGTAGCCGTCTCAGCAAAATAACTGGTGTAAAGTGTAATTGTTGTTAAGAATGCCGTTTTATCAACACCCTTCATAACATCTGTATTCAGCGGCTCATTCTTACCCCAGATAATATCTCTGCACTCTTCCCAGTCTTTTCTTAGATCGAATTCATAAGTTGCAAAGGTCGCCGTAACCAGCTCAAATACTGTTAACGCAACACCGCCGGTATTCACATTCTCAAATACCTTACATACGGCTTCACGCGGTGTTTCTCTTCCAAGTGTAATCACCGGGAGTTTATAACCAGTAATAGTCTCAATGACTTCCGTACGGAACTGCTTGTAGCGTTCCATAAATTCCTTACCATACTCATGATATTCCTTGTAACCGTCAGCCCAATCTTCACGTGCACTTCCATCAAAGATAATATTGATCGGAAACATCTCGTTTTCATATTCCAGTTCCTTTGTCGAAAGATCCAGAAGCACCTTTCGATTAAAATCGGTTTTTACTTTTCTGTCTTCCGGAACCGGAACGATAGCATCATAACGATCCTCGTTATCGTCCAAGCATTTCTTCATGTCAAGATAATAGAACCTTTTTATTTCCTTGCCCTTGTCAGTTTTGGTAAGAACCGCATCGGTTGAGCATGTGGTGCGATACATAGAAGTAAGGCGCTGCTGCCCGTCAAGAATAAGATAATCAGGCGCTACTGTAACATTCTTCACACCCTCAATCGGTCGATATTTGAACTTCACATTTTCATTCCCGCATTCCAGGCGCATAATCGCACCCATAGGATATCCTTGTGAAAGGCTCGCCAAAATACCTCTGATACGCCCATCATCCCAAGTCCAGCTACGCTGGAACTCCGGTAGCTGCGCCTTACCTGATGTAACATCGCGCATCAGCTCGCTCAGTTCTGTATCCAAAGACTTGGGTGCTATATTAATTGCCATGCTATCATTCTCCTTTTATCGATTTTCTTGCATTCTCATGCACAATTAAACCGTCATTATTCCGCCAGCGAACTTCCAAACGGCAAATACCCGTTCGCCACCAGCATCTCATTAACCTCGTATATACTCAGCTCCGCGCATGATCCAAGCGTACAGCGATAAGCATTATTTTCCGGCGTTGTACTCTTCAGGCTAAACTCCGTTTTTCCCAACAACATCTCTGCCTCCGGTATTGTCAGCTTCAAGCCGTAGCATAATCCCAAAACAGTCTGCTTTGTCGTCGGATACTCTTCATTATTTCTCAATCGCTGAATTGTCTTCTCACCAACCAAAGATCCATCGGCAAGCTTCTTTGCCGACAGCTTTTTATCTTTCATCAGCTGCACAAGCGTCTCCGAAAACGATCCGGGATACCGCTGCAGGGCTGACGCACTTTTCCCTGCGTTCTGTATTTGAGCCAGCAATGTCTTATTGTGCTCATTCAGCTCAAATGAAAACTCGATCTGATCTTCCTGAGGTGCCGAATTACGCATGAAGAACGCATAGTTCTTAAGTCCCTGGTACTTGGATTGATAACTGTACCCTCTCGTAAATACAAGGCAGCATTCATCGATATGATTGACGGCATAGCCGCTCAGAGAAACCATCTCGTTATCATCACGGACAATATATTTATCTTCATTCAGGCACACATGGCCATCTATGTACCTGAATTTCTCAGCATCAATCAGTTTTCGGAAATCTCTGTCATAGCAGTAAGCTTTCAGGAGATCCGCATACGGAATCGTAAATGTCTGATCTTTTTCAAGGGCATCGGCATCGAACGAATATCCGCTGACATATTTGCCATTAACATATGGATATGCTCCCTCCGCCTTGGTGTAACCCAGTTCAACGAGACGGACTTTAGCAGCCTGACGCGATGCATCATATGTCTCGGCCAGAACATCAATAACCCTCTCAAATGAAGCAACTGACACCTGATCATTACCGGAGTATTCAACCAGCAGCCTGTCCACAAGCGGTCGCACAGTTTTTTCAGGCATCAGGATCTTAGGAGCAACCCCTTTGGCCTGCCATTCCATCCAATCTACAGCTTTCCATTTGTCAGAATCCGTAGTCCCGGCAGCTATTTGGCATTGAATCGCTCTGCCCAGATTGTCATCGGCACCGATCATTCTCATTAGGACATGATAAGGCTGATGCCTGTGCCAATGGAAACATTCATGAGCCAGTGTTGTTCTTCTCGTTCCAACAGATCTCTCATAGGAAACCCTCGGATCAAGGTAAACCGTCCCTCTTTTAGCATTGCGGATTGTTATCTTCCTGTGCTTATCAAGAATGTTTCCGTCATCAAATACAACAGTTCCAAAGTATGTCAGCTGATCTGAAAGCGGGGTGTCCTCTACCACTTTCAGTTTCATATCCTCAGCTATCTGATCTATAGGGAGACCTATCGGTTTTTCTAACGCCTCCGGGCAATATCTTTCAAGGAATCTTTCCGCTTCTTTTTCAAGCTGGTCGTGGGAAATAATCGGTACCAATTCACCAGATAATCTGTCATTATTATATTCTTCCTGCGGATCACAATTACTGAGCCCGATGATCCTGAATCCGCTCATGTCAATGCCGAGTGCGACCTGGCAATGGATTTTTAGCCAGCGTTCACCAAAGTATCCCTTCTTTGATGTTGACGGCATCTCCATATCACATGAGACTATAACATCAAAAGAAATAATTCCTTCTTCCGGCTGCTCAATATGAATTACATTTTCAATTTCGACATCTGCAACAATTGTTTTTTTTGCTTCTCCAGAATGATCCTCTTGAATATAAGCAAGTACCGCATCCCGTATATCATCATATCTGGATTGATCTATCAGCTTCTGAAGAGGACTTTCATCCTGTGCTTCATAGTAATCCAGACGGCTATCGTTCAGATCCTTCCTAACTTCCCTCCAGTTAGGCATATATCTGTCCATATGAGCAATAAAGACAGAATCATGCTTCCGAGTAATGAGGTGTGTCAGCTCATGCAGGATTATATAGTCCAGACAAACCACAGGTTTCTGAGCCAGCTGCAGATTGAACCATAGCTTCTTCTTATCCGTACTGCATGCGCCCCATTTGGTAACCATGTATTTGGTCTGCCATAAATCACACTTCAGCCCGGTTATTTCTTCCCACTTCGGGAGGCGCTTTTCAATCTCTTCCTTTAAGATCTTCCGATACTCTTCTTTTACATATCCATCCCTCTGTTTTACGGTGCTTTTGCCGCTCATGGAAAGAATGACATTCTGGTTGTCGATCTCAAAGCTGTTCTTCTGATTATCTGCCTTAAAGACAAGGAAATACTGCTTCCCCCATATGTACATGGTCTCTCCAGAAACATATTGTCTCTTTGATGCCCTCGGCTGATCCCGGAACTGAACAATGGACCTCTTGATGAAGCCAAGCTGTGTTCTGGCATATGCCTCTATCGCCTTGTCATCCACGGATAATGGCGCAGAAATAACAACATGCCCATCCGGAGGTTTAACCTGAAGATGCATGTTCTTTATATTCTTTTTTTGTACATCAATCGGTATCCCGGAGATGACAATGCGCATTAGAATTCCTCCTGCTTCTCAATGATCTTGTAGATGCGCTCCACCTCGGAATCATCACCCAAAATCTCATAGAGTGCTTTCTTTATTCTTCTGATAACTACCTGATTATCTCTAAAGCCTGACAGTGCCTGCTTCTTTACCGCCTTGTGAATCTTGATGGCAAGCTTTTCATCTTCACCTGTGTTGTCGTAAATTGCCATAAGTGCCTTACTCTTACGGATGCTCTCAGGATATTTATCATTTTCTTCAGGACAATCTACATCCTTGGCCAGCTTGATATATTTCTCAAGCATCTCTGCATAGTCAAGTACTCCCTGGCGTCTTTCCTCAATAAGCTTATCGAGAATCTCTGACATCTTTGCATAATATCTCGGATTGACGGTAACCTTTTCAATGACCTTCTTACGAATATTGTTTTCGATGGCTTCCGCCGCACCTTCCTTGTGCCCGTTGTCACCTTCTCCGGTAAGCGTTTCTCCCTGTTTTGCTACAAAATCCAGCAGGGTAAGATCATCAAAATCGCCAATCTTCTCTGCATCCGCTGCAGTAATATAGTTGTCGATCATCTTCCTCATGTCTGGCTCATATGCCTTCAGATCTAAGAAGTCACCGCTTGCTGTTCCTACCGTCTTCTTTAGCTCAATATAAAACGTGACCTTCTTGTCGTATTCATTCAACTTACCGGTGGAAATATCATCAATCAGATACGGCTTAGCCTCAGCAAAGGCTCTGATAAGACTGCTCACCAATCTATAGAGTTTTTCTCTGAGGCGCGCATATATCTCATCGCTCTCTTCTGACTGGCCGGATACGCCGCAGAAATAATGGATATACTGTATTTCGCCACGTGGCTCCTCCACGCCTTCGCACAGTTCCTCGACCGCATCATAGATTTCATCAAAATATGCAATGGCTTCATCATGACGATCTTTTACAAGTCCCTTTACATCTTCCAAAGCATATCCTTCAAAAGCCCCGGAAGTGTAGTCCTTCATCACCGTCTGAAGTTTTCCGAACAGCTGCTTGTAATCGACAATATAACCAAATTCCTTAGAGTCACCGTCCAAACGGTTTACACGGCAAATCGCCTGAAATAGACCATGATCCTGCATCTTCTTATCGATATAGAGATAGGTACAATGAGGTGCATCAAACCCGGTAAGCAGCTTGTCCACAACAATAAGAAGCTTCATATTTACAGGTTCATCTACAAATTTCCGTTTTGCTTCCTTCTCAAATTCTTCCACTCTGGACTGTATAGATCCTGCATTCGGCAAATTAGCCGGATCAAGCCCCAGCATTTTAAGATAGGTATTGTATTTCAGGAAGTTCTCAGTGTCATCCTCATCGCTGACCGTATCCGTGCGCAGTTCGCCCTTGTTAGGCGTATAGGAGGATATGACGGCACACTTTTTAAAGTCCATCTGTTGGAAAATCTCATAATACTTACAGGCTGTCGGAATGGAATCAGCCACAAGAATAGCATTTCCATTACCATCCATGAGACGAGGCTTCATATTGAAGTCCTGGATAATATCCCATGCCACCTTTTCAAGACGGGAGCGCGAACTGTATACCTTTTGCATCGTGCCCCATTTCTCCTTCAACTTTGCCCTGGCTCGTGAAGAAAGTCCTCTGGTTTTTACATCAAACCATTGATCAATACGCTCCTGAGATGACAGATCCTGCGGAACATCTCTATACTCATAACGCAGATCAAGCACAACTCCGTCAGACACGCCTTCGTAATATCTATAGGCATGAATATAAGTTCCAAATACTTCGATGCTGCGCTTCTTATCACTCTTCAGAAGCGGCGTTCCAGTAAAACCGATAAATACAGCATTCGGCATAATGGTCGTCATTGCCGTATGAAGCTTACCTGACTGTGTTCTGTGACATTCGTCTACGAACACCACCAGATTCCCCTTCACCTCAAAGTCGGCAGGAAGTGATGCCTTCATCTCTTCGATATATTTGTCATAATCGTTTTCTGTCGCTTCTCCGCCTCGCCGACCAAACTTATGTACCAGAGAACAAATCAACGAATCATCGTATACATTCAGGCGGTTCAGCAGATCTTTCCCGCTCTTAGTGCGGACAATATTCTCATCCACTCCAATGAACGTCTTTTCTATCTGCTCATCAAGTTCGTCTCTATCTGTCACGATAAGGACACGAGCATTAAGCTCTCCCCAATGAGTCAGAATCCACTTGGCAAGCCAGACCATAGTCAGTGTTTTACCGGATCCCTGCGTATGCCAAAGAATACCGCCTAGAGGTTTCCTCCAATCCCGGTTTGGATTATGGAGCTCCACTCTCAGATTATTGATCCTTTGCTCCGCACGTTTAACACCGAAATATTGATTATAACGACACACCTTTTTTCTGCCCTTATCAAAGACAACAAAATTCATGATAAGATCGATAAAACGTTCTTTATCACACATTGCATAAATCTGTTTCAGAAGTCTATTCTCTATGCCGGCACAGGTTTCACTGATGCGAACATCCATCGGATCACGCTCTTCCCTATGTTCCTTAAAACCGTCATCCTTCCATTCCATATAAAACTTCTCGCCGGTCAGAATCGTACCATAGCGCAATCCTTCAGATTCATTTCCGGCCATACAGAATTGAATTGTAGTAAAAAATCTATGAATAAAAGTATCCTTTTGATTTGTCTCATTCTGACGGATACCCTCTGATACGGGTGTGCCATTTCGTTTCAGTTCAATAACCGCAACTGCTACTCCATTCAAATATATTACAAGATCAGGACGCTTTTCAGACTGTTCAACAACCGTCACTTCTTCAGCGATAGCAAAATCATTATTCAGCGGATGTTCTTCATCAATTAATTCCACCGTCACCGGAGACTTTTCTGGACTCTCACTGACTTTGACGCCATATTTCAGTAGTGAGTATACGGTTTTATTAGCATCATAGAGTCCTCTTGAAAGATCACCCGACGCCTGCTGCAGCTGTGTGACAGCGCCATCAATCAGCTTGTCTGCGTACCCCTTCAGACGAAGATACTGACGAAGCCTGTCCTCTTTGATATTCTTATTCCGCTGTTCAGACAGATTGCCAATATACTGATAGCCTAAAATTTCCGGATTCCTAAAGAAGTTGACCACTCGCTCCTGTGTTTTAATTTCGGCATCGCCAATACTCATCTACCAAGCACCTCCTTATACCAGCCTGACCTTCCCGGTCAGCAATTCTTCCATCATACCTTGTTTAATATTCTCGTACTTTTTTAATTCACGATACTGCAACTTAATGGTTGCATCCAAATCTTTGAATAGGTTTCCAATACTAATTTGTTCTGTTATCTCGGGTAGCATTATCGGTGTTTTCTTCAATTGTTCTATTGTGTAATGAGCAATCGTTCCCACATGTGAAATGCTTAATAAATACTCTCGAAACGCCGGGGTAAAGAAGAATGTGTAAATAAAATACGGATCTATTCCATTGTTCCTTTTTACCCACAATAAATCAGCATCTTTTGTGTACAACGGCTTATTATCTGGAACAATATATGGATTACCAATTGATCCACCCCCAGTAACAAGAACATCTCCTTTTTCAAGTTTTCCTGACACCAAAGATAGTTTTTCGTATAGATCTTCAGAAATATATGCTTTTTCATTGGTAGTTCCGTTCAATGCAGCCATTACATCGCTTGATCTAAAAAATGGCACACCAGAATTTGTCCAATCCTCTTTATGGACTCTGGCTGCAGAAAAAATATTGGTTATTGAACCAAATGAGCATTCTTTCCACTCTCTTTTATACTCTGGAAACCTTCTGACTGGTAATCTCTTCCCTCTTTGCGGAAACATTTCTTGCAAACAACCTTCACGTAACTCTCTATACTTGTTTAGTTTTTTTCGTAAGCTGTCAATCGTCTCATCAATAGATAATAACGCTGTTGCTATGCGTCTCTGCTCGTTGATTGGTGGTAATGCGCATTCAAATTTAACAATATCTTTCTGATAGAGATGATTTATCGTTGAGCCAGCTGAAAGTTGTCCAAGAAAATCCTTAAATATGAAAGACTCCAACACATAAAACATATAATTTGTTTCATAGTCATCATTTATTGGTTTAATTACAAAAACCCCGCTATTCAAAGTAGCTGGTCTATTTAAATTCGAAACCAATGCAACCTTTCCAATGGTTCCATCCTTACTAAGGAGTAAATCACCATTGGCAATTTGAATGTTCTGATCCTGTGCATATCTTTCATATGTTACAAAATGACAGTTTGCCCAATCAACACGCCCCGACTTAATATCTGTACCCGTAACGAGAAAAGCATATCCTTCATCCAAGTATTCGGCTGTGGTAAGCCCCTGCCAGCCTATTCTTGCTTTTATCTTAGAACTCTTTGATAAATTGATTATTCTCCACTCTATTACCATTTGTATCCCATCCTTTCCAGATGAGATTTCACCTTGGTCTCAAACTCAACTGTACTTTTTTTGAGTTCCGGTAACGTATTCTCATATCTTTCTGCAAGCTCTACAATTCTGTTCGTCAGGCGATGCGATATTGCAGCATATAAGTCGGCTATGCCGGTGAAGATGCTGTCGAACCATTTCCTGTTCACTAAAAGATCCAGTATTTCTTCATCAGTAAGCATCTCGTATCTTGCTCTGCATTTTTCATCTAGCGCCTTATTCAGTTCCTTTACGACCTTATTGTAGTCTGAAATCTTGCCGCACAGTTCATAAGCAGTCTTTAACTGATTCACATCCTCTTGTAAGCTCTCTGGCACACTTTCTTCCGTACGGATAATGCGAAGCCTATATTCGATGGATGCTTTTGTGATCTTTCCAGTCTCATTAACCGCACTCTTACATAATGGATGCCCCAGGAGATATGCTTCCAGTCTCTTCTTTGTATTTACAAGATGGAGATCCATCCTGATTACTTCAAGCTCAATCGTCTCTTCTGTTTCTATTGTGCTGGTCAGCTCATCAATCTTGGCTTCAATATCCTTTGCCTTTACCTTCCCGTTTTCTGATACATCAGCAAGTGCGGATTCTTCCTCTGCACTTTCAATGAGATCTGTAAGTAGAGATTCCGTTTCTGCCACCACATTTTCTGCTTCTTCAATAGCATCCTTTTCTTCACGGAAAAAGGCATTGATGACAATGGACTTCGGAATCAATCGGCCTTCCCAACCGGTAATCTTCATTTCCCCTTTATTCTTACCCTGTGTGACTTCTTCCTCAATGTTGTCTGTTGCCCTGGCATTATCATACCCATCCGACTCACTGATGATCAGCAAAACATCATCGTTCATGACTTCATTCCAATATGCCAGCAACACCTGATAAACATCATATTTATTGGTCAATGTCAGGTGCTCAAATTCAACCAAAATGTCTTCCGCAAGACTAGCGATCAGCTCCCTTGCAGATACATCTTCATCCAATGAAGACAGTACAGGGTATTCCTTGGCTTTCCATGCAGCAAAAGCTTCATCAAGCTCCTCACCGTATTTAGAGAACTCCACGTTCTTATAGATTGTCTGACGGATATTGTCGTGCTCCACATTCAGGCTGTAATACTTCTCACTGATTGCAGACAGCAACTCCATCTTTAATGATGGAAATACCTCCCAGTATTTTGAAAGACCTTCTATATCCACTGCCGGAATACCACCATGAATATGAGCATAGATATCCTGAATATCTTCCGGATCTGTAGAATCAATATATCTCGTGATATTGAGATTGTATTCATTCTTCTTCTCAATCTCATCGTTCGGCACGAAACGAGCAAACTTTGGATCTGTTGTAATCTGCTCGTTAAAGGTCGTGATAATCCTATAGATATCACGTTCACGAAGACGATTCTTATTACCGTCTTTAACATATCCCCGGCTGGCATCGATCATAAAAATTCCCTGTCTGTTCGCCGCGCCTTCCTTATCAATTACAAGTATACAGGCTGCAATACCGGTACCATAGAACAGGTTTGCTGGAAGACTGATGATACCTTTAATCCAGTGTTTCTTGATGATAGTTTCCCTGATCGTCGCTTCTGCATTTCCGCGGAACAGTACTCCATGCGGCAGAATAACGGCAGCCTTACCATTGTTCTTCAATGACTTAAGGATATGCATGAGCCAAGCATAATCGCCATTCTTCTCCGGTGGCATATCACCGTAACCCTCAAACCGGCCATATTCTTTTCCAGCAATACCATCGCGCCAATTTTTCATAGAAAATGGCGGATTCGCTACTATATAATCGAATCGTTCAAGGATAGAATTATCGGATTTATCGAGATACCGAGGATTGGAGAATGTGTTCCCACTCTTAATTGTAATCTCAGCTTTACGGTGCAGAACCGCATTCATCTTGGCAAGACCGGCGGTTGTACTTTCCTTTTCCTGACCGCAGCCCATAATTGGAAACGGCGCTGCATCAATAGCCCTGATCAAAAGGCTGCCACTTCCGCAAGCAGGATCACATACCGTAGCACTGGGATCTGTGCAACGACTAATACCTACAACATTAGCAAGGATTCTCGAAACCTCTGCCGGCGTATAGAATTGTCCCTTGCTCTTTCCGCTCTCTGTTGCGAACTTCCGCATCAGATACTCATAGGCATCTCCGATGATGTCATCTCCCTCTGCTTTGTTCTTGGAGAATTTCAGTTCTGGACGCTGAAATATAGAGATAAGATCCGTCAACTTATCCACCATCTCTTTTCCGCCTCCCAGCTTCTTCTCATCATTGAAGTGCGCGATATCAATAACACCCTTAAGATCTGTATTTTCATCGGCAAGGCGAGCAATTATCTTGTCCATACCTTCACCGATATTCTTCTTTCCCTTCAAAGCAATAAAGTCATCAAAAGAACACCCTGTTCTCTTGTCCGGATCAGGTTCTTTGTCATGCGCCTTATCAAAGACCTTAATATCTTCATAAGCTCCCTTGTTCTTAAATTTGTCCGTGACATACTTCATAAACAGAAGCGTCAAAATATAGTCTTTGTACTCTGACGAATCCATTCCTCCGCGAAGTTTGTCGCAGCTCGCCCAAAGCGATGCGTACAGTTGTGTTTTCTTGACCGCCATTTGCCTTTTTCTCCTTAGATTGACATTTGTTTTCGCTCACACAGTTCTCAATCGATAGCACTTTTCCCACTCTTTACCCATTCGTCCAGTTCGGAAACCTTGAACTTCCATTGCTTTCCGATCTTGTTAGCGGGGATGCCGTCTTTCTTGTTCCGAATCCAACCACGAAGCGTTACAGGTTTAATTCCCAGATACTCAGCAGCTTCTTCGATGCTTATCCATTTATCGTTAATGATATCCGCCATCTCTTCTTCCTCGTTCTGCTTTCAAATAGACATAGTAAACCATCATTAGTATACATCCGCGTTACCAGATTCGCAAGCATTTTGTTGTTATTTGTTTATATTTATCTACCATTTCCCTTTGTTCATAATCCTTTACAAGTCACCAAATAATTTTTCTACCCTACCGGACACGACCATGTCCGGTCGTCTTATGCTTGAAGCATCTGAGATGCCGCAGATCAATCCATCTTTTCTACTCAATTTCAGACTCAAAATAGGACACACCTGTGTCCAGGGTTTTCATTTTATTTTTTGCTATAATACATCTGAGCACAAGAAATATGCTTGTTTGTCCGGTCTCGGCGCTCCCTGATCAAGAGTGGCCCTATCCAGATCAGGCAGACACATACAATCCAAAACCAGCCTAATAGGGCAGCTGGCTATTGCAAACTAGGAGGAATCCGAAATGAATAGCCATCTATTAAAGGCACTCAAAATCGAATATCGCTATGCGGATTTCCTCCGCGCCAATCCAAGGAGGAAATTAACATGGCATGTAAAACAAATTACAGTAACTCACAGAAGTACAGCAACCGCCGTTCGTTTGACGGCAGCCCCATTGAATCAGGCAAGGTTCTGGTTCCCTTCAGGAAAGATCAGTACGATCTGAGCAAGGAAGACTACATCCAGGACAACTTCACCACCATGCACCTTGGCGAATTCAGCTATGAAGTCAGATTCATGCAGATTGATGAAGCTTGTTTTAAGACCTACATGAGAGGCTTCTGGGCAGAACTCAACGAAGACATGAAGATGCGCCGTGAAGGCCGCTGCATCATTGAAAAGAACCCTGATGGTTCTGACAAACTTTGCCCCTTCACCCGCCGCTGTACTGGCTGTCCTGAAAAAGGACTTCTCGAACGCAGTAACACCTACCGCGTAGAGATTCTGTCTCTTGATTATGAGTATGACGGAGAAATCTTTGACATTGAGGACAAGAGCCAGCCTTCTGTCGAAGATCAGGTACTGGACAAACTTTGTCCTGAGCCTACAGAGGAAGAGCTGAAGATCAAACTTCTCGCCCACTTCGACAAAGAGAACCCTCGTTATGCTCAGATTATCCGTCTGAAACTGCAAGGCAAGTCTATTGATGAAATCTGTATTGAGATCAATCTGAAGCCCGGCCGTGGACGTCAGGAGATCAACAACGCCCATGATGCGGTCTGCGAATACCTGAGACTTCGCCACTATAAGAAGAACCATAAGTAAAACAACAGCATAAACCAAAACAGAGAAAGAGCGGTAGCACTTAGCACTTTATGAGAGAGTGTTACTGCTCTGCTTTTAATGCTTATAGACTGGCTTCCTGCCGTTTAACTGAAATTCATCATGGGACTTGATATCCCTGATCGCCCTCCGAAGTGTTCCACACCGATAAGGGTGATTGATATGGTGCTTATGATAGACCAGACAAAAGTTCCGATCCTCCAACTCCACATTGTGGATATACCAGACATGCCTAGTATTGTTGCTGATCAGCGTCACATCATAGCCATCCGCAACGATCACCGTGAAATACTTCCTGTCGATTGATTGCAGTTCTTCCGTGGTAAACATACTCACCACCTTGCTCGCAGTTCTGTCACCATCTGTGCCCTTATTTTGACTTTCTCAGCCTCATAGCGTTTCTGTAAAGCTTTCATCTCCCTCTCCATAAACTCTGCTTCTGCGGCCTTCACAGCAACCCTCTCAGCGTCCTGGGTAATGGTGATCTTGCCATCTTCGCAGGTAACGGAGATATAGTCCCCGATATCAAAACCCGCTTCCTTAAGCCACAGCCCCTTCAGCATGATCGTCGGCGTTTCCCTGTACTTATAGCCACTCTGTCCGTAAACTTTAATACTTCTCTTCTTTGCCATTATGATTTCCTCCTAACCTTTATATGTTCCTGTGACCCCCATTATTGTCACACCTTTTTTGATATTTTCAGCTATTAGATTCGCATCTCCATTTACTTGAATTTCCGAATAATATCCTGCTCCATAGTTTTGTGTAGTTGCTCTTGGTAGAACTGTCAATTTGTTTCTTTTAGTCATTGTTCCTCTAACCCTAGAGCCAGTATTTCCAACGAAAGTCTTACCACTAATAACATCCGATGGTGTTGCAGTATAAAGGCTTGTTGGTGTTTTTGGTAGGTATTCTACCCCCATTATTCTTACACCTTTTAAGATTGGATCCTTATGTTGCAATATTCCTCTGATATAATTTTCAGAAGAAAACTGCAAGAAAAATCTTTGATTTGCAGATACACCAGTTCTTAATTTTCCTGCTGTCCATGATATTCTTAATAATCTAGTCCAACTAGATGAATTATAATTTACTGCATAACAACATAAATATCCACTCGAATCTATTACATAGTAGAAAAGTCCATCATTTGAAAACCATCCGCCATATGTAATCG
>OFGE01001429.1_pt1 | contig 20988 bp, 18 predicted proteins | sample 1521681 | NCBI WGS metagenome assembly OFGE01 (sample SAMEA3504093, study PRJEB24116) | mouse gut metagenome | biome: mouse gut; feature: mouse-associated habitat; material: faeces | place: Denmark | collected 2011
TAAAGAAATACATGGACAGGGGAGAAAAACTTTTCCAGTCAGACGCACAGGAAGCTATAAGGGAGTTACGGGATTATGACAGGTTATAGAAAAGTATTTTTGGATATTGCACCAAGGATGGATTTCCTTGATAATGATGTAAATTTTGGAGAAGTTGAATTTCCAGACCAGAAAAAAGCGGTTGGGCAAATAGGTTTATCTGCAGAACGGAAATTGTTTGAAGAATTTTCCGGAAGTGTTGACAGAATCATAGATGGAAAGACAGAGAAGATGGAGGCACTGGATGAAAAATATTTATAATACCGGAAAGAATGAGTTTTTGTAAATATTACAAAGCGATAATAGATTCATGAAGTGTTAAGGAGAGGATGAAAGATGCCTCTCCTTTTTGAATGCCAGAATATGATACCCAAGGGTACACCGTAATACATGCCCTGCGGGCGGGTGGACTTCGTCCATTAAGGTATACTTTCCCTCATCTGATACCCTTCGGTTTCCTGGTTTCTCATCTCCGCCTGTTCCTTCTCCTTCTTTTCCTCCAACTGTTTTTTCAGCATACATGTCTCGTCAATCTCGTAAACGGCGTTACCGTCAATAATCAGCTTTCTGTTCATACCCGTTTCCTTTCCTGACATACATTTCCCTATTAATATATGAAATGCTTCAGATTTAGTTTTCCCACATCTCATAAAATCCATTCTGCCGTCATATATATTTACAACGTTATGATAAGGAGTGCCTATGGAACAAAATTCCCTGAAACCAATGACGCCATTCGACAATCTGGTGACACCGCCTTTTCTGTACACGTTAAAACTTCTGCTTCCATACACTCCGCCTTCCGTACAGCGTTTCTTCGGAATCTACATCAAATTTCTGGAGCTGCGCCACACGATGGAATATTTTCAGGGATTTGACTTTTCTTCCCCGGCGAACATTCTGGAGGGGCTGAAACCATATATGGAGCCTGCCGAAAAGGAAATGATGGAACAAATGTCAAGCATGATGAATATGATGGAAATGGTACGAAGCATGCAGTCGATGTCTGAGGGATCCCCGGATTCATCTTCCCAGGGATTCGGCGCATTTAACCCGATGGACATGATGAAGGGCATGTTAAGCCCGGAACAGCAGGAGATGTTCGAGATGTACAACACGATGTTTGAGCAGGAATTTGACCCGGAAAACAATCAAAGAAATAATCCGCCCGATACGGGCAGCAAGAAAGGAGACGCAAAAAATGAATGAATGGATGAACCACCCGGATATGCAGAATATGGACCCGTTGAAGATGGAGCTAATCCGCACCGCAGCCGCCCAGACCCAGGGCAAGAGCGGGAAATCCCTTGCTCCGGTCATGATGGCGCTGATTACCAATGCGAATAAGAGAGGGATTCAGTTTACGCCGGACGAATTCTCACTGGTACTCTCCGTCTTAAAGGACGGGAAATCAAAAGAGGAGCAGGACCAGATTGAAGGGATGGTGCGGATGGTTTCTTCTTATATGAAAAAATAACGTCAGCTCTTAGGATTCCTCATCTGGCGACGCAGGGCGGCTTGTTCCCATGCCGCCCTCTGTTCCTGTGTCTCAAGGATTAATCCCGGAACCTGAGCCGGTTTGTCATTCTCGTCCAATGCTACCATTGTAAAGAACGCCTGGTTGATATGGGTCCTTCTCTCCTCCAGGTCTTCGATATAGGTATCTGCCTGCACTTCCATAGATGTACGCCCCACATAGGTAATCCTTCCCGTAATGATAATCACGTCATTCTGATAGGCTCCTTTCAGAAACCTAAGGTTGTCCACGGACGCCGTGGTAACGTTCCTGTGGGCGTGGCGTTTTGCCGTCAGGGCGGCTACCTCGTCAATCCACTGCATCAGAATGCCTCCAAAAAGACGTCCAACTGCATTCAAATGGTTGGGACGGACGATATGCACGGTTTCGACGATAGATTCTGACACTTTTCTGCTTTCTACGCTCATTTTCATGATTCTCCTGTTCTATATGCCGGATAAAGCCCGGCTCATTCTATCTTATTTTTTTCCTGTAAGCCCTTTTATTATAACATAGAATTTGCTATACTAAATTAAATTTGTGGGAAATGAATTCCTCCCTCAAGGCGGGCTTTCCCCGACAATGTGATAGAAAGATGAGGTCTCTGTAAATATGAGAAGAAGAAATAAGGTGAAAGAAGAGCCGGTTTCCCTTAGAAACATCAAGCTCACCATCGAATACGACGGAAGCCGTTACCAAGGCTGGGAGCGGCTCGGGAAAGACGAGTCCAACAATACCATTTCCAACAAACTTCTGGAAGTTTTGAAGAAAATGACCGGCGAGGAACAGATAGAGATTTTCTGCGGATGCCGCACAGAATCCGGCGTCCACGCCTACGGACAAGTCGCCAATTTTAAGACCGGTTCCGATATGGATATCATGGACATGAAGCACTACCTGAACCGTTACCTCCCCATGGATATTGCCATCATCACAGTCGAAGAGGTGTCGGAACGTTTCCATTCCCAGTTGAACGCCATTTCCAAGACCTATATGTACCGCATGACCGTTGACGATGTGCCCAGTGTGTTCGACCGGAAATATACTTACCACTGCTTTAAGATTCCGGACAAACAGGCGATGCGCCAGGCTGCCTTGCTGCTTGCCGGAACCCATGACTTTAAGAATTTTTCTACTGCTAAGAAAAGTAAGTCTACCGTCCGGAAGCTTTATGACATTGAAATCTACAGCGCAGCCCAGGAGATGCAGATTATCCTCTATGCGGACGATTTCCTTCACAATATGGCGCGGCTGATTGTGGGGACGCTTCTGGATATCGGGCATGGAGTCCGCCCTAAGGAAGATATTGAGGACATCTTCAAAGGAATCAAACCGCCCAGTGCGCCATGCGACCCGAAAGGGCTTTATCTTCAGGAGATTTCTTATTAAGATGCCGATACAGACACGCCGGGAAATGAACTTGCATATGCAGAACATTTCCCGGCATATCTATATCCGTGCAGTCTATTTGTCTTATCCCCCCGCCTCCATCCTCGTCCGCTCAAAACAAAAGTCCAGATAAGCTTTCCGCACTTCCTTCTCCCTCCTGCGGCTCATATAGGCCTTCTTCCCATTACTCATTCTAAAGAAGTGATCCTCCAATTTTACGACCTCATAAAAATTGACCATAAGCCCCTTGGCACAGCGCTGAAAAAATGGAAAACTACAGAGCAGTTTTTCAAACTCCGTCTGGGATATCCTAGTCCGGATATCTTCTCCTCTTTTATTATATACCGTTACCATATGGTTGCCATATTCCGTGTAAATGATATTACGCAATACCATACGCTGCCCATCCGGCAGGACAATAAAACGTCCGGACTCGTATTCTTCCAGATTCAGCCTGCCAAACATCTCCCCAATTCCCTGTTTTGAAACAGGCTTCCTGAGATAGTAATTGGCGCCCACTTCATAACTTTCACTTGCGAATCCATTCCCCACCGTACAGAAAACCAGCCTGACGTCCTCGTCCATGCGGCGTATCCTCCGTGCAGCATCAATCCCGGACAGTCCCCCCATATAGATATCCAATAAGACCAGAGCATACCCATGAGGTATCCACACATCCAGAAATTCCTCGGCGCTTTGGAAGGTATCAATCCTATTTGCCATATACCCGGCTTCTTCCAGATAATGCCTAATCATCTCCGACAGCCCATTCAGTTCCCTAGGTTCATCGTCTATCACAGCGATTCTCATAGATTTTCTCCAAAACTTTTTTCCAAAACATAAATTAATGTCTCCATAATACCACAGAATTTTATGCGAGACAATATTGTTCCTTTTCCCGGATATCACCGTTTGAGTAAAAAAAATACCGTTTGAGATAATATGTTGAATATCTTTTTTCCAGCTTTGTATAATTTTTCTGTACAATCTGTTTAACAGAATGTACAGAAAAACCTTCTAGGTAAGGAGTACAGCGATTTATGAAAATGAAGACCAACAAGCCAACCATCTTACTGCTGTCAGGGGCCATACTGTTGTCTACACTTTTGGCAGTCACAACAGCCATGACAACCTTCTCCGTTTCCGCTGAAACAAATCAGGACGGAACAAACAACGAGCCGCTTAGCGAAGGAAATTCTAACCTCCCCGACGGACATAAGAACGAGAATCATGCCACACCGAAGGTCATAGTCCCTGACAAGATAAATCCGGAGACATCGGACACCGAAAGCGGCTGCTTTTCTAATATTGAGACACAGACTGCATCAAAGAACCAAAGGCAGCTTGACGCTGGCAGCGTAACCTATGAGACAACCGGCAACTATGTACATACCATCTACGCAAACGGCCAGCCATTAATCATCGAAGCCTCAAGTTCGGTCAGTTATGCAAAACTCTATCTCGATTCCAACGGAAACGGAATCGGTGAAGCATCGGAAGAAATCACTGCCTTCCAAGGCGACGGAAAACTTTCAGGCAGCGGCATCTACTATCTGGAAGGGTACGGATATTACCTTCCATATTCAACCATATACGGCGGCGGCAAAGACGGAACCCCCCAATACGATACCAGCGTCACCCTTTCCGGTCTTTCTGACTCATCGGAGAATTACACCGTATGGGCAATCTATGGCGGCAGTAAAAGCGGCGCCCTTACAGGAAACACACAGGTGAATATTTCCGGCGGCAATGTGGGATGGACATACGGAGGGGGCGGTACAGCCGAACTAAACGGAAACGCCGAGATTCACATGACCGGCGGCAGTGCATCCAAAAACATGTACGGCGGCAGCGCATCCGGGCAAATCAACGGGAATACCCGTATCCATATCGAATCCGGACAGGTGGTTTCCGTCTACGGCGGAAATGAAAACTCAGGACAGATTGCAGGCAGCACGGAACTGATATTCGATACCAATGCCAAAGCTAACGGATGGATTTACGGCGGCGGCGCAGGATACTCTGACGACGCCATAACCGAAGTCACTGGAAGCACAAACATCACGGTCAACGGCGGGACATTTGCCAAAAATATGTACGGCGGCGGCGCATGGCGCGGCGCAAAAGTCGGCGGCAGTAACATTACCGTCAATGGCGGTGTATTCGACGGATGGATTTACGGTGGCGGCGAGGAGTTATCCAGCGTGGCCGACAAAGTATTCATCACTATCAAGGGCGGCTCTGTCTCGGCAGTCAGCCCAGCCGGAGCCGGATTTGGGCAACCGGGTGCCGGACAAATAAACGCCGAGGTGGGAGACGCCGAGGTTCACTTAGAAGGCGGGACTGTCCAAACATTCTCGGCACTTTCAACCGATTACACTGCCGTCAACGGCGATCTATCCCTTTCACTGTCTGGGGATACATTCTCCGACACGGAGCTTTATCTGGGACGTTCCGGAAATCCTGTGAAACTGAAAAATGTTTCCATTCATATCACAGACGGGAAGGCACGGCTTTTGAAGCTCCAGTCACAGGTGACAGGGAACTTTTCCGTCGCACTAGACCGGGGGGACGTCTCAGACCTTGTACTGCTTCCTGATACACTTGCCGTTTCGGCAGGCGCAACCCTTTCCTATACGGATTGCGGTTCGTCCACGGGACGCTTCGGCACTTTCGTACAGGGTTCTTCCAACTACTTTACGGATATTGACAATCCGCTGTTGGTTGGCTCCCACCTATACCATAATCAATTTACCACAATTACATTCCGGAACAGTTATGTAAATTATTATGATGATACCATGTCAGGCGACGACAACAGCCCTAAGGCTTGTACGGAAAAACTCTTGATTGACGGCGGAACACTTAGGCTGACCGGGGACATGCTTACCAATATGCCAGCCACCGAATTCCAAAACAATCCGCTGCTATTGCGCACCAGCAGTTTCCGTGAGGGGGTTCATTTTGAAGAAACTCCCGTGGGCGCCGCACGGCTTCAGTGGATGGACACCGACGGGACTGGAATCCCGGAAAATATGTCCGAACACAGCATTGCGGAAACACCCCTTGATACCCCTGACGAAACATTTTCTGCTGCAAATACCGAATATGCGTTAAAACGAGACAATGCCTCCCGCTCAGACTCCACAGGCCAAATCTGGCAAGGGTCAGCCTGGTACACGGATAAGGCAGAATTACTCTGCAAATGTCAGGTAATCGGTTCTTCCTTAGTAGAAAACCTGTTTCCACTTCCTGCGGGAAATGCTTCGGCATCCTTTCCCTTACAGGATGCACTCACAGGCAATACCAACCTTTCCTCAAGCTGCCTGGTCATCGGACACAGGGGAACTTCCCCGAGTTTCACCTATTCCGTAATCCCTGACGGGACGGCCATCGCCGACGCCGCAATCACAAACGACACTCTGACCGTCAGCCAAACCGGCTCGGTTCATGTCAATGTAACGCAAAATCTGAATGGCAGGTCCCATACTTACGATACTTATGTATATGTCCTTCAGGTTCCCCAAGAAGACAGCTCCCGGTTCACGAAAGGTCTGGCAGAGGACATTTCTCTCTCATTTCAGGGGGACGGGATTACATTTGAGCGGAACTACTCTTATATCTGGAATAATTCAGACCATGCATACATGGATACCGACAGTTATACCATGACGCTGGAAAACGATGTGCTGACGTTTGTTCTCAAGGAGGAATACCTGAATCAGTTAGAGCTTGGTGAGTATGATTTCCAGGCCTGTGCATATATGAATCAGGGTGGCGGCAGCGGTAAAAGATATGAGCATGCTTTTAAGGTCAACATTGCCCTTCCCACAGAAGTAACCGACCCGGTCATCGAGCTGCCGCAGGAACGTTACCAATACGATGGAACCAAAAAAATGCCCTCTGTCACGGTGAAAGACAAAGAAACGGTCATTCCTTCCAGCGAATATACCGTCAGCTACCAGAATAATCTGGATGTCGGTACGGCTTCCGTTACGATTACGGACAATCCGGGAGGAAATTATATTGTAAATGGCAAGGCGACATTTGAGATTGTCAATGATTACCTCCCCGAAAATGGCGTTGATTACGGCACAACGCCTCTGAAAGAAGGCTGGGCAAATTGTGATTTTGTGGTAACGGCAACGGAAAACCACGTTCTGTCCACCGACAATACGGCAGATGGCGAATGGGTGAAGGAAATAACAAGAACCGGCGAAACAAAGAGCGGCCTTGTGTCTTTCTATGTAAAAGATTTGGAAACCGGGGCGATTTCTTTGACAGCCACAGAGGAATATAAACTTGACCGGACAGAGCCGGAAGACTATGACATCCACTTTAATGAAAGCTCGGTTAAGAAGCTGATCCATGAAGTCACTTTCGGGCTTCTCTTCCGTGAAACGGTAGAGGTAAAGATCACTGCCAGGGATACATTAAGCGGAATCGGCCATATCTCTTATTTTCTCTCTGATACGATCCTGACTGAAGAACAGGTACGAAAGATTACGGACTGGTGCGAAGGAGAACATTTTCACATCACGGCCGAGGATGCGAAAAAAATGATCGTCTACGCAAAGGCGGCTGACCGGGCGGGCAATCTTGTGTGCTTTGCCTCAGAAGGCGCAGAATTTGACCTGACCCCGCCTGCGATCACAGGCGTTACGGATGGCGAGATTTACTACACCACGCAGGCTGCGGCCATTACCGACAAACATCCTGGGACGGTTATGCTGAACGGGCAGAGTGTTTCCGGAACTATTCTCCTTCCCGGAAATGTAGAGGAAACTTATGTCATAAAGGCGGTTGACCAGGCGGGCAATGAGACAATTGCCACAATCCAGATGAAACCCATCCAAACCATTGCAGAACCTATCGGAGGTCTTGTTAAGGATACGGTAACTTCCGATGACCAGATGTGCATCCGGACAGTAATTACGGAACTGGAACTGCTGCTTGACTCGGAACATCTGACGGAACAGGAAAAAGCGGCGATTGACGGGTTCAAGCATGACGCTGAAATTCTGGACGCGCAGGTCATTTCCGCATCCAAGGCGGCAGATGCAGAAGAAATACAGGCGGTTGACGGCATTTCCAAAGATACGGTAAGTCTGGAGGACAGAGACAATCTGGAAAAAGCAAAAGACGCATTGGAGGCTGCGATTCATGAGTATGGCGAAAATTATACCGACGATGAAAAGCAGGAAATCGAAGACAACATCGCACGTATTGACGAATCGCTGGAAAGCCTTAGGAACGTGCAGGCCGTAACCGATGCAATCTTGAATTTACCGGATGCGGCGTTTGTAAGCCCGGACGATACGGAGGCAGAACAAGCGGCTAAGGAGGCGGAAGAACTTTTCGACGCCCTGACGGAGCATGAGAAGTCTCTGGTCGATACCACGATTCTCGAACAAGTGCTTGCCGCTCTGACGGACTATCAGATTCTTGAAGGCGACAACAGTCAATGGAAGGGCGATAGCAGCAATCATCTTGTTTTCAAGGCAAACGGGGCTGTCGATAAATTTACGGGGATTTTGGTTGACGAGGAAACGGTTGATGATAAAAATTACACGGTGACATCCGGCAGTACGGTTATTACGCTGAAAGCCGGCTTTCTGGGGACATTAGCGAATGGGAAGCATCGCTTAACCGTACTTTATCTGGACGGGGAGACCTCCGCCGTATTCGAGATTCTGCCGAAATCTTCGGGCAGCGATCTCGACAAACCCACTGGCGGGGATTCTTCCGGCGACCCTTCCGACAAGCCTTCCGGCGGGGATTCTTCCGGCGACCCTTCCGGTGAGAAAATTACCCGGAAGCCTTCCGATAGCATTCCTTCTACTTCTGTCCGTACAGGCGATGAAGAACGTCCCTTGCGGTGGCTTGTTTGCTTACTTAGCTCATTTGCCTGTGTGTCCGGAACCATATTTTATCGAAGAAAGAAGAAATCTTTGACTTCCTAATTTCCGCAGACTTGACAGGAGATTCAATCAAATTGAGAGCGCTGGCGGCTCGTTGCCGCACAGCCCTCTCTTCACAGGAATGTTCTCCTCTAATTCTGGTTTCAATACGTCCAAAATATCAGACTCATATTGACAGCAATTATATCTACTACTCTAATAATTTGGCTTCGTCGCCACAGTCCCTTCCGTAACCATCTCAAATAATTCAAACGGAATCCCCACAGCCATATCATTTTCATCCCACTTACACAGCATACGCGTACTCGGACACAACACACTGACATTCATCTCCCCTGTCAGATAAGGCGAAACGGTCAGCTCCGAACACATCCCCTGCATTGCGCCCATATCAACCGCCGGCTTCTTTCCGGTACGGTACTCATAGCCCTGCACCAGCCTCATTGACTGAAGCGCATTGGTCATCACAATAATGACATCCGGCGTCTGCACACATGCTTTCAGCGGCACCACTGCAATCCCATAGGTTGACACCGGCTCCCGGTGCAGGCTCTTAATAGCCGAGCGCATCCTTCTTGCCACCGCCACGGAAGAATATAGTTTGTAAGAAAAATACTCCTGCCCGCTCTCAATCCGCTCCGTACTCTCTTCCAGCGCAAAAGCAGTCGTAGCGCCGTCACAGCGATGATGCTCCAGACGGCACTTAATCCCATTGCCTTTTACCGCCGCATCCTTTACCATCACACAGTACGCTGTCGCAGCTTTGATTTCATCCACCGGATACTTATCATACTCCTCTTTCGTAAACAAAAACGTAATCCCCACCGGCTCTCTGGTCAAGCCAATAGTTTCTTTCAATGTGTTGACACATTCTATCACTCTTTCCCTCGGATACTCTTCATGAGGCAATCCATACTCAATATTTTTATGTTTATATGGCATATCTCTTCCTCCTACTGTATTGCTGCAAAACTAAACCTGTATAAATCATATTTTACCAAAACTGCGACCACAAGACCATAGAGCAGCAAAGAAACCGCCAGAAACATCCAATCTGACTTATCTACTGACGTTTTCTTATAAAATGTCCTTAGTTCCTCGCGCCCAAGCCCCCGGCTTTCCATGGCGCACGCCACACGCTCCCCTCTCCTTGCCGCTACACACAACAAGGGGAGCAATACCCGAAACGGCGATGTAAACCTCGATAAAACGCCTCTGTTCCACGGTATCCCGCGGATTTCCTGCGCCAGATGGATGGAATCCACCTGAGACTGCAATTCTGGAAGAAACCGGTACGTCGCCATCGTCGCATAGCCATGCACCACAGAAACCTTACACTGTATAATCAGGCTCAATACCAGATCCCTCGGCCTTGTAGTCAATACAAACCCCATAGACATCGTAACCAACGCCAGTATCCGAAATCCTAAGGAGACTGCATGTACAAGATCTCGCTTTGTCCATCTGAATAACCATAGCCGGAACACAATCCCCGGCTCATCGTTCAACCCTCTAAGCACAAGCATCGAAAACATGAACAACACACTGACTACCAGAAATATGAGAAGCCTTCTCAACAGATTGCCCATGGGTATCCTTCCTGCCAGCCATGTAGCAAAAAAAGCCAACAGAAACGTCAAGATCGGAAGCACCGGAAAATATGACATACATACAACCACCGTCAACACGGTAATCACAAGAAGTTTTATCATCGGATTCCTCCGATGGAGAAATGAATCTTGTTCAATATAAGCAAACATTGTCTGTCCTCTCTCCCCGCCATGCAAAATATTCCCCTGTCGGCAGGCTCTTTACGACGCTTCCATTTTCGATTTCCACTACATGGGTCGCATATTGCCTGACCAGTGATAAGTCATGGGTAATCATCACGATCGTAATCCCCTTCTCCACAAGTTCCTGCATGTCCTTCATCAATTCCTGCCTGTTCTCAAAATCCTGCCCATATGTCGGCTCGTCCAGAAACAGAATCTCCTGATTTGTAAGAAGCATACTTGCCACACTCAGCCTTCTCTTCTGCCCCTGACTCAACACAAAAGGACTTTTTTCCTTCTCTTCCTCCAGATGAAACTGCTCAAGCATGCCCTTGATACGGCGCTCCTTCTCCTCCCGCGATTCCCGGGTCCGTTTCAGGCTGAACATCATCTCATCCCACACTGTATTCGTAATGAACTGGTTCTCCGGATTCTGGAATACCAATCCAATCAAATGATATAATTTCTTTGTAGGATAGCTTTCCAGCTCCTTCCCAAACAGGCGTATGGTTCCGGAATCCGGCTTACATACCTTAAAAATCAGTTTCATAAGGGTGGATTTCCCCACGCCGTTTTCTCCCACGATTGCAAGGAAATCCTGCTTATGCACCTGCATATGGAAATCTCTTAGAATCTGCCTGCCCCTCCCGTTCTTCCTTCCGGGAACCGGATAGGCAAAATCCAGATGGCTAATATCCAGTACGATTTCCTTATTGCGGAAAACCCGTCCCGCCTCAGGAACCTTGGCGTCTCTTTCCGACATTTCCCGCCTGAACAAGCCGCCTGCTTCTTCCCTCTGACAGTCAATTACCTTTCTTCCGCTGCCGTCAAGCCCAATCACCCAGTCTACTTCCCCAAGGATCTCACTGATGTTATGCTCTACGATAATAACCGTCATATTCTCTTCCCGTGAAATCCGTACAATCAACTGAAAAACCTGCGCCCTGCTCTCTGGGTCCAGATTTGCCGTCGGCTCATCCAGCAGAAGAATCTTCGGTTTCATCACAAGAATAGACGCAATGGCAATCTTCTGTTTCTGCCCGCCAGAGAGCTGGTCAAGCTCCATCTCTTCGTACCCGGGAAGACCGATAAAAGAAAGGACTTCTTCGATACGCCGCCTGATTTCATCCTCAGAATACCCCATATTCTCCATTCCGAAAGCAAGCTCTTCCTCTACGGTAAAGGTACAGAACTGACTCTCTGGATTCTGCATCACCAAGCCAATCCTGTCACAGCGGTATCTGGGAAGCGTCTCCGTAATATCTTCACCATAAAGCAGTACCTTGCCTTCCAGTTTCCCTTCAAACATGTGGGGAATCAGCCCGTTCAGCAAATTCAGCACTGAACTTTTCCCACACCCGCTAGGTCCGCTGATTACATGGATTTTTCCCTCAAAAAAACTACAGGAAAGATGCTCCCATACCGGAAGCCTCTCTCCATCATAAACATATGTAACGTCCTTAATTTCAAGAATCTTCTTCATCTTAGCCCCGCCTATCTGGCACATGCGAATCCTTTCAGGACGCCAGTCTTAACTAATGCCGCCGTAATAACTTTTACAAGGATAATTCCGATTACAACAGCGCTAAACAGACGGACTGCAATCACCCCGATGGCAATCGTCGTGCCATAAGCCCACGGAGACCCCCAGACCAATCCATCGCGGCATAACACAAATACTGCGGAAAGAATTGCCCCAAGCACCATATCTTTCAGGCTTCCCTCGTATTTTCCCAATGCATAGGCAACCTCCATCCCCAACGCCTGTAAAAGACCTGCAAGGACGAGCTGCAGGCCATAGGGGCTTCCAAGCAGCAGGTTCACGCCCGCCGTGACCAGTCCGCTGAAAATGGCAAATCCCGGTTTCCTTACGATATACATGGGCAAGGATGCCGACAACAGATAAATCCCGAATGTCAGCTCCATAAATACCGTCCCCAGCGCTGCTGACAACGGCATATATGCATAGTCTAACAGGGTGTAGACTACCCCGATAACTGCGGCTACCATCGCAACGATGACGACTTCCTTTGTTGTAAATTTCTTTTGCATTTCAATTTCACTCCTTTGTACTATTTTGAGAAACTTCATTCCTAAAATAGTATATCGTTATCTTCCGATACAGTAAAATTGATAAAAATTATAAACAGCCGCATTTATTGTTTTTATATAAATTCTCATACCTTAAAACAACCGCCCCCGATAAACTCCCTCAGCAGCGAATTAGTCGGCACGTTCTCACTCCCGATCCCCACAAAATAATCCAGGAATTTCAGCAGCCTCTTCGCCTCCAGATACTCCGGACAGCTCCTGTCAATCCCGAACAGCAGCGGCTCCACATAGATCTTCAGCACAGCCAGCTCATAGATCAGCGCAGAATTGAACATGATATCCGCCTCTTCCTGGAACGGGAAGATGAACTTCTCTTCCCCCCGCCTTACCGACTGCCACATCCGTATGGTACGCTGCGCAGACGACCCTCTGGTACGGGCGTCCCGCACAATGCGGCGCAGAAGCCTTCCGTCCGTAGTCGGAATCCGGTCATGCTCGTCAACATTTAACTGGGTTAACGCACTGATATAAATCTTAAATTTATTTTCATCCGGCAGGTTCTTTGTCATCTTAGGATTCAGGCAATGGATTCCTTCAATCACCAGCACATCGTTGTCTCCCAGCTTCATAGCCTTCGTCCCGTACTCTTTATGGCCCGTTACAAAATTAAACGTAGGAATGATGACTTCCTTCCCGTCGAGCAGCTCGTTTAACTGGCGGTTGAACAGGCCGACGTCCACGGCCTCCAGACATTCAAAATCATAAGCACCTGTCTCGTCTTTGGGATTATCCTCCCGCTCCACAAAATAATTATCCACTGCAATAGGCCTTGGCGTCATACCGTTTGCCCGGAGCTGGACAGAGAGCCGGTGGGAAAATGTGGTCTTCCCGGAAGAAGACGGCCCTGCAATCAGAATGAATTTAAGTTCCGGACGCGCCGCAATCTGCGCGGCAATCTCCGCAATCTTTTTCTCCTGCAGCGCCTCCTGAACCAGAACCACATCATGGACGCCATCCCTTGTAATTCTGTCATTCAGCGCGCCCACCGTCTCGATTCCCTGTATATCTCCCCAGTGCACCGATTCTTTCAGCACATGGAACAGCTTATTCTGTGGTTCAAAAGCCGGCACCACTTTCGGCGCAGACTTGACCGGCATCTGCACCACAAATCCCTCGTCATACAGATAAAGCTTAAAATATTTCAGATACCCGGCGCTTGGAACCATATACCCATAGTGATAATCCTCGAATTCATTCATGCTGTATATATTTACCTTGGAAACCCTGCGGTAGCGGAACAGACGCTCCTTGTCATGCATGCCGTGGCGTCCGAACAGCGCGATTGCGTCGTCCGTGCGGACAGAACGCTTGTTGATCGGCATATCCATCTCCACCATCTCGCGCATCCTTGCCTCCACCCGGCTAAGGAACGCCTGATCCACGGAAATATCTCCTTTCACGGTACAGTAGTATCCCTTACTTACGGAAAAATGTATCCTTACCTTCTCAATGGCGTCATGTCCCGCCACGTCATACACAGCCTTCACCATCATCAGGCTGATGCTGCGCTGGTAAGCCCTGTGCCCAATCTCCCCGGCAGTGGTCTCGAATTCCAGTACGCAGTCTGATTTCAGTTTCTTAAATAGCTCCTGTAATTTGCCGTTCACAAATACCAGAACGATGTCATCCTCATAATCCTTCTGATATTCCTTTACAATCTCACGGTATGTAGTTCCCGCTTCATAAAGCCGGGTCTCTTCTCCGATTTTTACCTGATACATCTCCTTGCCCATATGTGCACCTCTTTCCCCAAGATTCTTTTAACACATTTCATAAATGTTCACATATCCCCTATATATTCACATAAGGATGCCTCACCGGAGCAGTAATAACCTCCACGCCTGGCAAATGCTCCGTAAGGAACTGCTTCATATCCTCCACAAATATATGCTCCATCCCATAATGCCCCGCATCAATCACAGCCATCCCCTGCGCCACGGCATCAATCCCTTCATGATGCCCGATATCCCCGGTAATCAGCACGTCCGCTCCCTTATTAAGCGCATCCCGGATTACGCTCTTGCCAGAGCCCGGACAAACTGCCGCCTTATGGACCTGCATTTTCAAATTCCCAAATACACGGACTGCATCCAGAGAAAACGTCTTCTTTACTTTCTCACAGCACGATTCCAAATCCGACGGCTCTTCCAGATATCCGGCCCGCCCGATGCCTTTTACTTCTCCTGCTTCCTCGCAGGTGGTCTCCAAAACCTCCTGCCGTCCAAGTTCCAGCAAATCCGCCGCTAGTTCTGCCATCCGGATTACGTCGTAATTCGTATGCATGGCATAATAACAGATATCCCCTCTGGCAAGCTCAAGCACACGCCTGCCGATAAAATCCTGATTCGTAATCTGTTTCATCCCGCCAAATATCAGCGGATGATGCGTCACCAGCAAATCTGCCCCACACTTCGACGCCTCTGCGATTACCTCGTCTATGGCATCCAGAGCAAGATAAATTCTCTCTATCTCCTTATCGTCCCTTCCGACCAAAAGGCCGACATTATCCCACTCCATGGCATACCTTCTTGCATAACTGCCCTCTATCGCAGTCATGACATCCTTACATAACATTTGACTCCACCTTTCTAAACCCTAATCCTTGATTTCCCCATATATGGAATCAGACAGGCTACACTTCCGGGTGGATACAATAATATCCAAGCGCCCTGCTGATAATCATAATCTCCCTCCTGATTTCCTCCATGCGCTCCTTCGCCCCTTGGCTCGCCACATGATGGCTCAGCTCCTTAAAAATTCCCTCCCGAATTTCCAATTCTCTGTGCAGGAATTTCTCAAGCACCGGGTTCTTCTTCTCTAAAAGCCGTTTTCCAAAAATATACTCGCACTCCGCATACCTTGGTGATTCTCCATGAATCACCCGCATCATCGGATAATATTTCCCGTCCTCCTCCACCATGTCCTCGTCTATAATATTCATATTGTGGTCCAAAAGATACCTGCGCACCCGCCAAACCTCCGACTGAGGCTGCAAGATGCATGCTTTCAGGCTCTTCACCACCTCTCTTCCTTCTTCCAGAATCTTAATCACCAGTCCGCCCCCCATGCCGGCGGCAATCATCGTATCCACTTCCCCGGGCTTCACTGCCGACAACCCGTCAGACAGCCGCGTCTCAATCTGCCCTTTTAAATTATACCCGATAATATGCATCCTTGCGCGCTCCAAAGGTCCTCCGTTAATGTCCAGCGCAATCACCTTGGACGCGATGTTCTGCTGCATCAGATAAATAGGTATGTATCCATGATCCGTTCCAACATCTGCAACAGAGGCGCCCTCTGTCACAAGACTTGCAACCGCATAAAGTCTTCTTGATAGTTCCATAGGCGCCTCTTTCTTAATCCAGATAATCTCTTAATTTTCTGCTGCGGCTTGGATGCCGGAGCTTCCGTAAGGCTTTCGCCTCAATCTGGCGGATACGCTCCCTTGTGACGTCGAATTCCTTCCCCACTTCCTCCAGCGTACGCGCGCGTCCGTCATTCATGCCGAACCGTAATCTTAAAACCTTTTGTTCTCTCTCTGTCAGTGTATCCAGCACCTCGTCAAGCTGCTCCTTGAGAAGCGTCTGTGCCGCCGCCTCTGCCGGGACAGGCACGTTGTCGTCCTGAATAAAGTCCCCAAGGTGGCTGTCCTCTTCCTCGCCGATTGGTGTCTCCAGCGACACCGGCTCCTGGGAAATCTTCAGAATTTCCCGGACCCTCTCCACAGGCATGTCCAACTCCTGTGCAATCTCTTCCGGCGTGGGTTCACGCCCAAGCTCCTGCAATAATTGTCTGGACACGCGGATTAATTTATTGATTGTCTCCACCATATGGACCGGAATACGGATGGTCCTGGCCTGATCTGCAATCGCCCGGGTAATCGCCTGGCGGATCCACCATGTGGCATAGGTACTGAACTTGAATCCCTTGCGGTAGTCGAACTTCTCCACCGCCTTTATCAGGCCCAGATTCCCCTCCTGAATCAGATCCAAAAACAGCATGCCCCGCCCCACATAACGCTTGGCAATGCTGACCACCAGACGCAGGTTCGCCTCGGCAAGACGCTTCTTGGCATCCTCATCCCCTTCTGCCATCCTGCTTGCCAGATCCACTTCCTCATCCGCCGTCAGAAGCGGCACCTTGCCAATCTCCTTCAGGTACATGCGCACCGGGTCCTCGATGCTGATTCCGTCCGGGACAGACAGATCCAGCTTCTCCATGTCCACCTCGTCTTCTTCGGAAATCATGAGATCCACGTCGTCAATATCATCGTCGTCCCCGCTGATGCGCAGCACGTCAATGTTATGCGACTCCAGATACTCAAACACCTTCTCCATGTGGTCTGGCTCCAGTTCCATATCTGAAAAGAAATCATTAATTTCCTGTACTTCCAGAATACTCTTCTTCTTTTTTCCCAGAGAGACCAGATCTTTTAATTTCTCTTCAAATTTCACTATGTTTTCTTCCATATAGTGCCCATCCTCTCATTGCTTGCTTATATTTTATCCTTAATTAACAGAAATATGCAGTTTTTGGATGTCCTGCATCTTGCTTTTTACTTCCATCAGCCTTTGCAGCCCCAACATGTCCGTGGGATCTAAGTTTCGCGTCGCCTCCTCGATGCTGTGGTTCTTCACCCGCAGGACCGTCTCTTTCAGCGCCTTTTCTTGTTCCTTCACCGTCGTCAGCTCCCGGATCTTCGTGTGGAACAGACTTGCAACCTCCCGATGCTCTTCTTCATCCGTAAAATGATTCATGATTTTTGCCGGATTCACATCTCCCGCCCGGTACTGTTCATATAAGAGCTCAGCTACCGTCCGGTACAAATCTCCTGAAAAATCTGACGGCGTAATATAGGGTTCAATCTGACGGAAAATAGACGCATCCTCAATGAGCCAGGTCAGCAGTATCTTCTGTGACTTCTTGATCCCGTCTTCTTTTCCCTTAGGCTGTTGGTTCGTCGGCTTAGGGCGCTTCGCAGGAGCCGCAAGGCCTGCCTGGATTGCCATCCGCCCTACCAGTTTGCGCAAATCTTCTCTCCCTACATGGTAGGCTTGTGCTACCGCTTCTATGTAGTTATTGCGCTCAATCTCTTCGTCAAATTCCGTCAGCCGCCTCGCTGCTTCCCGCATAAAATCCGTCTTTCCTTCCGGGGTATGCAAGTCATACTCCCTCTCTAGGACTTCAAGGCTAAACATAAATCCATTCCTGGCCTTCCCGATTCGCTCCTCAAATGCATCCGCCCCAAGATTCTTGATGAACTCATCCGGGTCTTTGTAAGGCTCCATACGGATAATCTTTGCGGTAATCCCCACATCCTTTAGAATCGGCACGGCACGCAGCGCCGCCTTCGTCCCAGCCTCATCGCTGTCATAGGTCAGATAAACCTCCTGCACATACCGCTTGATGAGCGCGGCATGTCCCGGCGTCAGCGCCGTCCCAAGGGACGCTACTGCATTGGTAAACCCTGCCTGATGGAGGGAAATCACATCCATATATCCCTCGCACAGCAGGAAATAAGGCTTCTTGGAACTTCTTGCCCGGTTCAGTCCGTAGAGGTTGCGGCTCTTGTCGAAGATCAACGTCTCCGGCGAATTCAGGTATTTCGGTTTCCCATCTCCCATGACCCGGCCGCCGAACCCGATGACCCGGCTGTTCACGTCCATGATCGGAAACATTACCCTGTTCCAAAACTTATCATATACCCCCTGCCGCTCATCCAAACTCACAAGCCCTGCCTTCAAAAGCATCTCCGTCTGATACCCCTTTGACTTTAGGTACTGGTACAAATCATCGCTGTACTTGTTCGAGTACCCAAGACCGAAAGCCCGGATGGTATCGTCGCTAAGCTTCCTGTCCTTTAAATAGGACAGGGCATGAACGCCCTGTTCCTTCTTCAGTTGTACATAATAATACTGCGCCGCCAGCTTATTGATTTCAAGGAGAACCGCCTTGGTATCCGCCCTCTCCTTTGCCTCCTTCGAGTACTCCTGTTCCGGCAGTTCTACCCCTGCCCGGTCTGCCAGGTACTTTAGCGCTTCCACAAAAGAATAATTCTCATATTCCATCAGAAAAGTAAATACATTCCCTCCTGCCCCGCAGCCGAAACAGTAGTACATCTGTTTCTGCCTGCTGACGGAAAAAGACGGCGATTTCTCATTGTGGAACGGACAAAGCCCAAAATAAGAACTTCCCTTCTTCTGAAGCCTTACATAACTGGATATGACATCCACTATATCGTTTTTCGACCTTACTTCTTCAATTACTTCATCGGAATAATACATCATTTACACCCTCATATATAATATTCGACAAAAGTACTCGATTTCCTTTATTTTACTTCTTATTTTTTTCCGCATCTTTCTCAAGACGCTTTTCAATGGCATTTACCACCGTCTCAAGCACCTTAATTCTTGCATAATATTTACAGTTCCCTTCTACGACAATCCATGGAGCGTAAGGGGTAGACGTGCGGATCAGCATTTCATCCACAGCCTCTTCGTACTGGTCCCACTTCTCGCGGTTACGCCAATCCTCGTCCGTAATCTTCCACTGCTTCTCTGGATTCTCCTGCCTTGCCGAAAACCGCTTCGCCTGCTCGTCCTTGTCAATCTGCATCCAGAATTTCAGCACGATTGCACCGGCATCCGCCAAATCTTTCTCCATGTCGTTGATTTCTCTATATGCCCGCTGCCACTCCTGCCTTGAGCAAAAACCTTCGATCCGCTCGACCATGACCCTGCCGTACCATGTCCGGTCAAATATGGTGACGTGTCCGGCTTTTGGCATATCTACCCAGAATCTCCAGAGATAGTGATGCGCCTTCTCGATATCGTTGGGTGAAGCCGTAGGATGAACCACGAAGCCTCTGGGATCCATTTTCTCCGTCAGACGCTTAATGGCTCCGCCCTTGCCTCCGGCGTCCCAGCCCTCGAATCCGAGGATTACGGGGATTCTCCTGCGATAAAGTTCCCCGTGGAGCTTCTCCATCTTCTTCTGCAGCTTAGCAAGACGTGCCTTATATTCCTCCTTTGTGTATGTAAGGCTTAAATCAGCCTTACTGAGGATGGACTCCTTCATCTTTTTATCCTGCTCTAATCCACTCTCCTGCCGGGTATTGCCGGCGTCTTTGAGTTCCGCCATACGCTCGGCAGTATTCCCTGAATCTGCATTTCCGTCCTTTTTCTTACCCGCTTTCTTCCTTGCCTCTTCCACCTTCTTGGCCAAAGTCTGTGCGACGATGGCATAAATCTTCGCCGTGGCAAACCGGCGGTCTACCGCCTCTACAATATTCCAAGGCGCATATTCCGCGTCCGTACGCGTCAGCATCTCTTCGTTGACTTCCTGATATTTTTCAAACTCCTTGTTGCGCTTTAAGTCTCCTTCGCTTACTCTCCACGCCGTTTCTTTGGATTCCATAAGTTTGTCAAAACGCTTCTTCTGTTCCTTCTTATCGATTGCCAGGAAAATCTTAATGATTACCATACCGTCCGAAGTCAACTGTTCCTCGAAAGAGCAAATAGAACGATAGGCGTCCCCAAGCTTGCTCTTCTTCGTTTTTTTATCGAAACGGTCAATTAATACTTTGCGATACCAACTGCTGTCATAGATGGCGACACGTCCTTTTGCCGGCATCTTCGTCCAAAACCTCCACATAAACGGGTGCATCCGCTCCTCTTCCGTTTCATTTTTGACCGCGTACACCTCGAAGCCTCTCGGGTCGAGCGCCTTGATGAGTTCTCCGATCTGGACGCCTTTTCCGGACGCCCCATATCCTTCAAATGCAATCATCACCGGTATTCCATACTCTCTGCATTCTCTCTGGAGTTTTCCAAGCTTCGGCGTCAATTCTGCCATTTTCTCCTTATACTCTGCCTTGCTAAGTGATTTCGTCAAATCCAACTTTTCTAACATCGTCATTCTCCTCGCTTTTCCTGCAAAATATAACCTTTTTCATCAGTTTTTTGGTTCTGATTCTATTATACACCAAAATATCAGTATATATTGAATAATTTTCTGAGATTTTCTTCGTGCTTTTTGGACATTAGTGGTTATACATTTTCCAATAGCTGGGACCTGAAATGATTAAAATTGGATTATTAAAAAATTTGGAAAAATTAGAATTTATTGTTGACATCTGTGGAGCTTTGTAGTATTATAATTTTCGGACGGTAGATACGTCGTTTGCGGAAGTGTCGGAACTGGCAGACGAGCAAGACTAAGGATCTTGTAGCTTTCG
>OFGE01001430.1_pt1 | contig 20974 bp, 29 predicted proteins | sample 1521681 | NCBI WGS metagenome assembly OFGE01 (sample SAMEA3504093, study PRJEB24116) | mouse gut metagenome | biome: mouse gut; feature: mouse-associated habitat; material: faeces | place: Denmark | collected 2011
CATAATGTTCGCTATGCAGATAATAAACAACCGGAGTTGTTGCGAAGCCATTCGCAGCGAAATTAACTGTTGTCATGATCAATTCCTTTCCGGACTTATCCGTCCTCTTCGTTTTCTACTGTAACCACTATAACACCGATTCCCGGATTTGTCATTATACTGATAATATAATTTTATGGATGCCCTCCTGTCCCTATCCCTGCCTCACCTCCAGCCCGTCCAGCGTAAGCCCCGGCAGCCCCACCAGATACCACTTCCTGTCATCCCCCATCTCCATGCGGGCGGGAATCCAGACATCATTCAGCTTGAACTCAAAAACTTCCCCGCAATGGATGCCGCCGTAATCACGCCTGTCACCGTCCTCATCCGTGTAATGGAAATTGTACCTGCCGCTTTCCCTGTCATAAAATAATGTTCCCTGCTTCATAAATGTCCTCCTTCTTAAAATATGTTTCTATATAATAAAGAGTCCCTTTCTCCTATTTTCTTGAATTTTTTTCGCAAATTCTTTTGCAAAATCTCTGTTCATGACTCTTCCTCCTCTGCACCCTTCAGCTCCGACTCATATTTCTTTGCCAGCCGGTAGAAGCTGTCTTTCTTGAGCCCTGTGAGCGTCATCGCCTCCTTTGCTGAGATCACGCCGCTTTTCCATCTCCCGTAGCAGTCCTCCCAGTTCTCCGGGTACTCCACCCTCGGCCTGCCCAGGTGCTTCCCGCCTGCCTTTGCCACCTCGATGCCCTGGCGCTGCAGCTCATGGCGCTCCGTCCAGTCCTCATCCGCCACATATGCGAATACCGCCAGCACCACATCCGTGATAAGCTGCCCCACCAGTTCCTTCGACTGGGTGGTATCCAGTATGGGCATGGAAGTCACTTTGATGTCAGCGCCGATCTCCTTTGTGATGTGGAACCACTCCTTATAGATCTCGCCGTAGTTCCTCCCGAACCGCTTCAGCTCCGTCACCACCAGCAGGTCCCCTTCCCGCAGGATGTTGTCCACCAAAGAGCGGTACACCGGTCTCTCAAATTTCCTCCCGGATTCTTTCTCCACATAGATATCGCGCTCGTCGATGCCCTCCTCGTCCCGCAGGATGTGGATCTGCCGCTCCGGGTTCTGCTCACGGGTGGATACGCGCACATATCCGAACTTCTTTGTTGCCATGACAGCCCTCCTTCCGTAAAAATCCGTATCGCAAAAGGTATACCTTTGGAGATATGGAAAACTTACTGCTTTTTCCCCTGAATTTCTATCGCAAAAGGCTCCAAATCTTTTTTGCGATATCGCAGGCAATACTCCATACCTTTTACGACACATTATTTTATACGCAAAGGACAGCCAGATTACAACATATTTCCTGCCGGTTCCGGCTGAAGGTCTAAACTATATCTGAAATTTCTGGATACAGTTTAACAGCGTGGCCGACAGTTCCTGATACAGATCCTCGTCAAACACGTTCCGATCCATCGAATTTTTAATCAGCAGAGGGCGGTACATCCGGAAGATTTCTTCCCTTGCTTCCTTATCCCCTGCCTTTGCCCTCTCAAGCAGCATTTCAAAATTCATCTCTCCGCACCCCCATTCCTTTGCGCAGCTTACGGATGATATAGTAATAAGCCATTTCCGCCTGCTTTGGCTCCATTCCAAACTTCTCACCAAGCTCCGTGAAATCCAGTTCCCCGAATACCCGCGAGAACAATATCCTGCGTTCACGCTCCTTTAAGCGGTTGATACACTTAACGAGCTGTATGCTGTCTATCTCCGACATACATTCCAGGCTATCCCCATATCCAAAATAGGCAAGGAGCGCCTGTTCTGCCAGATAAGTACGATATTGTGCCTCGAAATCCACATGGTTTTTCTCCAGCAGATCCACCTGTATGTATTCCCTTTCTTTATACCGGTTCCTTTGTTCAAAATAGCTGATGCGCTTATTTGCCACAGCCGCCATCAGATATGCCGTAAATCGATTCTGTACCGAATCTGTTTGTTTTTTCTCCATTCTTTCGTCCTCCAGTTTCTTCTCCATGCCTTGTTGCGACCGGGAAACTGGAGGACCTCTGATGCGATAGAGATTACCTTCTGTGTGTATAAAGAAAAAAAGATCATTATCCGGTTTATATACCGAATAACAATCCTTATCCCAATATATTCTGTTTAACTTCAAAAAGTAGTGTACCACACTACCAATGTGGGAAGACTTTACCTCTGTAAAGAAATATATTTTTTTAACGAATTTCCCACATACAGTTTCTGCCTATTCCCCAATGACCATGTACCCCTTCTCATGGTCATAAAAAAGCACTCAAATAACGTCCTGATGAACCACGTTTTTTTTAATTCTTCAGAACGTCCAGTGCTTATAGTAGTTTTATAACATATATTTTAGGCATGGTATTGCCATTTTTACATTTCAAAAGTATGGCAATACACTACTCTTAGGAGGTGATTATGATGTCCCTGTCAATAAAAGATGCCCGGATTTTCAGCAATGCCCTGAAAAAAGCCAGGAAGAAACTGCATCTGACACAGGCAACCTGTGCGGAGCTTTTGGATCTCTCTGTATCCTTTGAAAAAGATCTGGAACGCTGCCGGTGCTCCCCAAGCATTGAGAACTTTTACCATATCTGCCGTACCCTGAATATTTCTGCAGATGACTGCATTTTTTCAGAAGGCAGCCAGAAAACAAATGACACATACCATGAACTGCTCAGACTGCTCTCCCTGTGTGACGAAAGCAGCCTGAAAGTTCTAACCGCTACAGCTTCTGCGCTGCTTAACGAAAAACAGAATACATAACAAAACAGAACCCGACTATTTTTTTCAGTCGGGTTCTATTCTATACCATGAATATCTGTATAATATATATGAAAAATAGATAGTTTATCTTTTCTATCGACAAATTATGACATTAGTAATATTTATCTTTTTCTCATAAAACAATTAAAAACAAATTCATTATTCCAATAATCTTTCATATCAGGCTTCGTAAACTTAATGCTCATATTATTTTTTTCTGCGAATTTAAGAAAAAAAGTCTTTTCATAAAAAAATTTAGGTAAATTTTGATACCTTTCCTCGTAGTCCTGATAAAGCTCTTTCCTAAACTGTATAAATTCTTCTTTTTTCTCTATATCATGAATATCTATTATACCTATGCACTGATTCGCCTTGTTATACATTGCCTCCAAGACTTTTCCTGCATATTCATAACTGTCAAAATATGAAAATACGCTATTTGACAAAACCGCATCATACTTAACATTCCATGATAAGTTTGCTGCTTCCTTACAAATAAGTTCTATTGGATCTGTTAAAACCCTGTCTGCAATTTCAATCAAATGTGTTGAGTAATCCATTCCTCCAACATGATATCCATCATTCTGAAATAAATAAAGATTTGCACCACAGCCACATCCCACTTCAAATACACTGGAAATCATATTGGATTTAGAACGAGGGTTAAACTCCAATTCATTTTTGGTCTGTATGTATTGGTCATAAAACTGATCATATTCAAGCATACTACCAGTAGAATCCCATCCGTTAATCCGTTTCAATTCCATAAAAATTTCTCTAGGATTTTTACTTTCTAAAATTGTTTTGTTTTCGGTTCTTTGCTCCCACACCTCATGCCATTTACTTTTTAGCTTACTCATTCTTATCCCCTTTTTCAATTTTATACATTACTTGTACATTATCCCGTGCTTCTTAAGCACCTATGTAACTTTTCTTTTGCTGTTGCTTCACACACTACCCTCTTTTGAAACAACCAAAATAATTACGACACTGAAATGTCCTTTCCGTTGTCTGTACTGAATTTATACCCATACCCATGCAATGTGCGTATATTGGTGATCTTCAGCTTGCTTCTGAGACGATAAATAATATCCCTTATGATATAGGCTCCTCCAGAATAGTCATCTTTACTCACCGCTTCGTATATCTGTTCCTTCGTAAATGCTAAATCAGGATTAGACGCAAGAAAATAAAGCACATCAAACTCCATTCTAGTAAGAATAATCTCCAGATTGTCTATGGATACCGTTCTGCTCAAAAGGTTGATTTGTAATCTGCCATACTGTAAACTCTTTTCTTTATCCGCCATATCATAAATCCTTCCAAAACTAAAATAGCGATTCGGCAAATTCTGATTAAGGTAATATGTTTCTATAGGCAACTAATCCAATTTTATGATTTGCCTGCATATAAAATATCAAAACCATAATCAAACAGAAAAGCACTATCCCAAGCAGCCCTCCCGTTTAATCAGAATCTGCCATTTGAAAACCATCCTGCTTTATTCCCTGATTTTCTTCTTTGGTATAAAAGACATCCATATTACCCATTTCTCTTGCTTTCACCATATGTACATACCCCGATAAGCTAAGGGCAATCAGCAACAAAGCTATTATGGCAATATCTATTATTTTTATTTTTTTAATTAACTGCTTTCCATGTTTCATAAGACAGACACCTCATGTATGATCAGATAGCGTCCTCCCTGCAACTGCTCCATTCCAAGGGCCATCTCACAGGAAGATGCCCCGATCTCAGTCATCGCACTTTCCATATATGCCTGTCTATAATACTCATTCTGGTAATTCTGATACCATTCATCCAAAAGTTCATCACCTGCTATCACATTGTAAAAGGTATATCTTCCAGTCCCATTCTGCAGAATCTGTTCGTAACAGTCTCTAAAATATTCCTGCATATCCGTAATGACCTGTTCCTCTGTCATTCCCACGTCTGCAAGGCTTCTCAGACCGTTATCCTCCATCGTCTGCTCCAAGTCCCGGTATGCCTGTCCATTGCAGGGCGGAAGGTAAACAGACAGCTCCTGACGGATATGATTCCCCGCATAATCCTCATCCGTTTTATTGAAATAATCATAGTTCCCACTGCCGGTATCATCCCATGTGGTGTCTACATTGTAATAGCCATCATCTAATGCAACAATATTCCATGCATGACTCTCGCCGGCATATCCGGTGCAGTAATAGCACGGAATGCCAAGCTGCTGCAAGATATATTGAAAGGCCCTGGCATATCCTGCACATACTGTCTGTCCGTTCACCAATGCACTGTATGCGCTCTGGTTCATTTCAGCTCCCAGATTATAGGAAATCCTGTCAAGCAGCGCATCATGGACAAACCGCTCCTTCTCATAATTTTCCGAAAAATTTTGGGCTCCTGCAATGATCTGATCCGCATTTTCAGTAAAATATGCTTTTGCAGTCTCCAAGTTCTGCGCAGTACGATTGAATCTCAGATCGATCTCCACGCATTGTCCGCTTCTCACATACTTACCAGCATATGCCGTTTCCAGCCAGAAAAGCTCAGGGTGGTCATTAACAACCGCAGAAAAAATATTTTTCAGTTCACCTGCCGTTACCGATTCCACCGGCGAAAATGCAGGGTACAGTTCACTGGCATTGGCATAGATCTGACGGTAGACATGTTTTCCTCTTTCATCCAGCATGGCATAATAAGGATAATAAACAGCGTCAAATTCAAGACCGTCACCTGAATATCCGGTATCAAGCTGTAACTGTTCTGCAGTTGAATCATCAATCTGCTCCTGCTCATCCTGTATCTGCTGATAACCATTTCTTCCGGCTACATTTTCCGGTATTACGATTTCCGCCGGACTGGGTGGAATATACTCTGCCGTTACATCTTCTCCAAGTCCCTCGCTGCCTTCCTCTTCATTTACTGCTTCAAAATTTTCAGTCCATTCCGGAATGAAATCAGAAGCTTCAGCTTCCGCATCACCTTGTTTGATATAAAAGGATGTATCAGCCTCCGGCATATTACTTATTTCTGTTACAACAGTCCGTCTCTGCTCAGGGGAAATAAATTTTGCTAATGCTTCTGCAACATCCGGTCTGAAGGCGCATACCAACACGAAGCTGACTAACAGTGTAAGCATGCCTAATATAAAATATAGTATTTTTTTTATAATTCTCACATTGTACCTTTCCTATCAGTAATACTTTTAGGCAGTGATTAAATACCCTCTTGCCCACATCATCTGCTGCGTTTGAAACATCTATTGACTATAGACTTAATCGTATCGGATATCATCCGTTTTTCTCTTGATGATCAACTGTGCGCATATACTGGTAAACGCTCCGGCGAAGCAGCCGGATACCAGCAGGAAAGGAAAATAAACCAATATCCCCTTCCCCATAACCAGAACAGCTATGGAAATCTGTCCAATATTATGCAAAATCGCTCCAAATATACTGCTGATCCAAATGTGACTCATATCAATTATTTTTCTCAGTCCAAGCATACCTGTAAGGCATAAGATACTTCCGGCAAAGCTGTAAACCAATGCCATCATATTCCCGCTGAACATAGCCGCCAGAAAAATCCGGCAGAAAACAATCATCATAACTTCTTTTGCCCGATAGCGGTATATTGCGTAAACAGTAATAATATTAGCCAGTCCCAGCTTAATTCCCGGTATCGGAAACGGGTTTGGTATTTGTAACTCTATAACAAAAATAATCAGTGCAACGCCCGTCAGCATAGCAAGCTGTGTCAGTTTTCTTACATTCATGGCTGCCTCCTTTATCGAATCACTGCGTCAACATCATCTTCTGCTTCGGCATATTCAATAGACAAATGATTCGGCAAACAGACAATCGGCATAGCACCGGAATCCAGCCACCCCATATGAACACAGGTCTGATCTTGGCATTCCGCTTCCAGCATATGGATTCGTCCATTTTCAATCTGTACGGTATTGATCCGTCCTTCATATTCTATTTCAAACGTCTGATCCTCCGCCGAAGCCAGATCAAAGGTATACAGCACATTCCCATCCTGCACAATATTGACCTGTGTGCCGTGGGGCATCCGAAGCAGCCACAGGCTCCCCACAGCCCCCAGTAAGAAAATCACAACGCAAATTCCAGTCAAAATTCTATACTTATTCATCTTGAATCACATGTACGGCCATATTGCTGTAATAGCTGTTTAAAGCAAAGCTATCAGCGATACCGCTTGTCAAATAAATTTCTCCATCCTCTGTGATAAGGATCATGTCAAAGTTCTGATGCTGCCGCCAATATTCTATGGCTCGTTCTGTTCCCATCACATACAGGGAAGTAGATAGTGCATCACAGAGCCGTCCTTCTTTTGCAATCACTGTAGCAGAAGCCAGACCACTCTCTGCCGGATACCCGGTATCAGGGTCGATGATATGCCCATATCTCGTTCCGTCTTCTCCAACAAAGTACCGCTCATAGGCTCCGGACGTCACAACCGCCTGATTACTGATTTCCAGAACGCCCAATGTGCTATCAGAGAAGGGGTCCCGCAGACCAAGCCGCCATGGACTGCCATCCGATTTGCTTCCAATCGTCTGAATGTTTCCGCCAAGATCCAACAGTGCGGATGTAATTCCATGGTTTTTCAGCACTTGTGCGGCCAGATCACCGGCATAGCCTTTCCCCACAGAACCCAGGTCCAGCATCATTCCGCTGTCCAACTGGACAGTCATATCCTCCAGCCGGATTCGCTCATATCCTACATTTTGCAACAGTTCACCAATCTCGGTGTCGGATGGTACACGGTTTTCTTCTGTGGTAAATCCCCAAGCCGTCAGTACAGGATAGATTGTCGGTTCCAAAGTGCCATCGGTTTCCTCGGCCATCTGCAATGCAAAGGAAAGCAATTCCACTGTTTCCTCACTTACGCTTATAGGAGCGCCGTTGCTGTGATTGACAGCATAAATATCACTATCCGGTTCTGTGACCGACCATAACTGCTCCAGTTCTGTCAGCTTGTCCTCCGCTTCCGCCAATGCACTTTCTGCGTCCCGTCCATAGGCGGTCATCGTTATGTAGGTATCCATAGCAAAAATTTCGGCTGTTGCCTCGCTCTGTTCTTCTGTTTGAAATGGAAGCAGACCTGGAAAAAAAACAGCAATCACAACGCTGGCAGCAATGAGAACCATCACAAAAATACCCGCCAGAACCACAGGCATCCTCTTCATCTTCATGTGGTTTCCCTCTTTGGACGATGCTGTTTCAGCAACTTTGCGAGATAATGGCCAATAAACACAAACAAACCCATAACCGCTATATAATCCAGAAAGAAAAACACCAACGGTTCCTCAAAATTAAAAAAGACAAATTCGCTCTTTTGCAGCATATAACTGCCAATCTCCCGTTTCTCAAAGGCAAAAGCTCCATAAACTGCAATGCCTACAGCAACTGCCCGGAGTATCCATGTCCGCATTCGGGCGGACTCTCCAAAATGCTTTTTGGCCATGGCCATCATCATGCTCCAGTGGAACCCAAGGTGCAGGCTCATCATCACAAACCCCCAGTAAGAGCAGAGCAGATGCCATGTTCTTGCCCAACTCTGTCCGCTGCGGATGGTAAGGAACGCAAAGACATGCTCTGACAAGACAATACCGCTGATCATGGAACCCATCATGCACAGAAGCACACCGGCCACCAGGATTATCTGTAAAAGGCGCAGGGAAGTGTACCTTCCTTTCAGGATATTCCTGCTCCACCTGCTGTTCAGGGCATGGTGAAGCAGGAACAGTACAAACATAGAAACGCCGATCCACTCATGAGCCGCCCTGCCAATCAGTTCGTAGGTCATCAGGAGCATCAAAGCCACGGTCATGGCAATATCAACAATTATTTTCAAAGCCATCCTCGGCTTCATATGATCCATCTCCTATCATAAATATGTTTTTATCATTCAATCAGCCATCAGGGAATCGGTCTATTCCTTCACGTCATCCTGGGCATTTGCCACACTGTTTCTGGAGACGGACAGCCCTGCTTCCACCACCGTAGCATCCGGTTCCAGTTCCTGAATCGTGCGGATCGTACCGGAGAAACCGCTGCCCCCGTGGGTCACAAAAGGAATAATGGTCTTGCCGGAAAAGTCGTATTCTTCAAAGAAGGTATAAAGGGGCATAGGCAGATCTGCATTCCAGTTGGGATATTCTTCTGTCAAGTATGGACTAAAGCATTCATTTTTCTTAAAGATGCCCGCCTACATCTGTAGACGGGCATCCTATCGTCCCCACATTTAATGTCTTATTTCTTTCAATAGTATCACTCTTTCATTTTATAATCCGAACGGTAATGATACCCTTTTTCTCCTGTATCCTCCGCATCTACCGGTTCCCCATTATCCGCTGCCGCAGTCTGGATCAGATTGCCCTATGCTGTCTATTTTGCAGGTAAAATTACGATACCATTCCGCCCCTGGCGGTTGGATGACGGAAGCGCTGTTATATTTTCTTATTGCTACTACTTTTATCTTTTTTAGAACACGAAGTCAGCATTCCAGCAGTATTTTTGTCCAGTAAATAGCCAATACCTCCGCTCCTGAATTGAATATTTCGTGCTTTGTACCCGGAATTTTCACAAGTTTCACATTTCCCTGCTGATGCCTGCTTAATTTCCGAACAAATTTTTCCTGCTGTTCTGGAGATACATATGTATCATTATCCGCCTGAAAAATCAATACGGGACAGATTATTTTCCGCCATGCCTTTGTCTGGAGATAATGGTTCAGACACACGATCTGCCACAGCCAGCCATAAGAAGCCCCGTTCATCTGGAACAGCGGCTCTTTATTTCGTTTTATCTGGTAATAGTCAAATCTTGCTTCCGAAGTTGAAGCGCTGTCTGAAAACTGTTCCAATCCGCTGTAAGAATGATGTCCCATCAGGTACTGTCCGCTTTTTCCTGTCATGCAGAAAAACTTTGCCACAAGACCCGCCGCCGCCCACGGAACAGGGTCACTTTTGGGACGTATCATGGGGGAGGTCAGTATGAGCCTAGAAAATAATTCCGGTGCCTCTGCCGCAGCTGCTGATGCAATTCCACCCCCCATTGAGTGTCCGTATACACATAAAGGAAGCCCGGAAAATTCCCGTGCTGCAATGCGGCTGATAAACAACAGGTCTTCCACATACCTCCTGTAATCATCTACATGCACAAGGGATAAATCCCCCTCACCGCATAACCGGTAACTGCGCCCATGTCCGCAATGCTCCGGCATATAAACATGGTAGCCCCCACAGAGGAAATAATATATTGTTTCCAGATGCTTTTCTATTGTTTCAGTAAATCCATGCGATATGATGACAACCCCTTTCGGGTTATCCGCACGCGCACGCGCGCAAAAAATCTTTTTCCCTTTCTCCCGCCAACAATATTCCGTAATCATCCTTTCTGCCAGATATGGACGGACAACCGTATCCATTGCCTCTGCGTATGTTTTTTCAGGTAATATCATATCATGTATTTCGCTTTTGTTCATTCTCATTTTCTCCTATAGTCAGTCTCCTGTGCGCCCTTTTCAATTAATACTCTGATTAATTTTCCGCTCATTGTAAAACAGAAATACAATTCCGCCAAGCATACAAAAAACTGCCGCCACAAATGCCGCTACGCGGTATCCCGCCCCGGTTGCGCTTCCAATCGTGGTGACTGCCGTAAAGAGCAGCATGGACAAACTCTGTCCAAATTTAAATGCGAACGTCCTTGCCGCATAAAACATCCCTTCCCTGTTGCTTCTCGTAAGTTTGGCATCGCTCTGGGCGATATCGGCGACAACAGCCTGTGGAAGGATTCCGAATACCGCCATCGGAAGGGAAGCCACCGCCATCAGCATATATCCCTGTACATTTGCGGAAATTGCGGAAATCCTGCCCAGAAATCCGGTATACAGGTACGCAAACGCAAACATCAAGAACGCTACCAGTATCAGTTTCTTTTTTCCAAATTTGGGTGTCAGCTTATTAATCGGAATGTAGAACACCAGCGAAAGCGCTGTCATTCCAATAAAATAGATCGTAGTCATCGTTTCAGGAAGTTTTAAAAGACTTGTCACGAAAAATGGAAGGCCTGTCTGAAACATGGTAATCGCAATCCAGTATAAAATATCCGAAGCGACAAACTTACGAAATTCTTTATTCCTGAATGTGGAAGCCAGGGAAGAAAATGCAGTGTCCTGCGAAGGCATTGTATCCACATACTCCTTTTCATTGATGGCCCAGACGGGTACCTGCATACATACAAAGGCAAGGGCAGCCATAACTGCAAAGGTCACGCGTATCGCATTGACACGCCCAAACACCGGAATCAGTGTCCCCCATATGACTGGCGCCAGATATGCCACTGCCGTTCCCGCAATAAATGTAAATGAAATGACCGTGGAAATGTTCAATCGTTCCTGCTGGTTATGTCCCAGCTCCGGAAGCAGTGCATTGTACGGTGTGCAGTAAGCCGTAATCGACAAATAATACATTATCACCATTACAAATAAAAAGACTGCGTTTACCACACTGTTGCGGTTTACGGGCGACCAGAATACAAGGACGGTGGAAACGGCAAGTGGCAGGGAAGCCCATTTTAAAAAGGGGATACGCCTTCCTTTTTTTGACGTACAACGGTCTGACAAAGATGCAATACATGGATCCGTAAATGCGTCAAACAACCTTCCAAAAGCAGTAATACCCCCAATTACGGTAAAAATGCCAAAAACAACCAATCCTTGAGGAATGAACAAAGTCTGCCCCTGCGCGATGGATGCCTCGTCGGGCTGGTAGAAGTAAACTAGCCAGTTTGATATTAAACCGGACAGCAATGACCATCCAAACTGTCCCGCTGCAAATAACCACATTTTTCCTGTCGATAATGATTTCACCTTTGACTCCATAACTTACCTCCATAATACTAATAATCCATGAATTTATGTTTCTGTACAAACTTACCAGTGCTTATTCTGCTCCAAGCCCTTTTAAGAGCAGCCCGCCTGCAATCCTTAACTGTAGCGCAGGCTTAACAATTTCATCTGATAAAAGCATACTGCCGTTGTATGACAGTTTCTGCATCAGGCTCAGCATTGTATGCATCACCGAAAAGTACACTTCATCAATATTGTAGGAAAAATACAGGCTTCCATCATTAAGTCCTTTTTTCAGGGCATCTGTCATATAAGGCTTCAGATTCAATATTTTTTCTTCGTAATCATTCAGTCTTTCCTTTGAAATTTTGTATTTTCTGACAAAAATATCAAATTCCTGAAGAAACCGCAAAAACAAAGATTCTTCCTCAAGAACTTTTTCAAGAATTATAAAAATTTGCTGCAGCTGTCTGCTGCCGCACAACCCCCTGTACTCTTCCTGCAGCATCATGCCGATATACTTGTCCGCAATCTCCTGCCAGTAAACAATTCCCACCGATATTGCAAGCTCCGCCTTAGTCTCAAAATAACGGTAAATCGTTGCCGTCCCTACGTTTGCTGCTTTTGCAACTTCCTCAATTGATGTGTCATCAATCCCTTTTTCGTAGAAAAGCTCCAGCGCCGAGTGCAGAATCTGCTGTGTACGCTGCTCCATCTGCCGCCTCCGGCTCCAGGATTCACCCATATATGCCATCCTCCGTAAAATTTATTTTCTGATAGTAATACTATCACTTTTTTAAATATGGAGTCAAGAGCAATTGTGGAAAATGTTTCCTCTACATGGGGACCTTCCATTAAAGAATAGAATAGCCTCGCCATCGACGGCATGCCGGCTCCTGCCGTTTTTTTGCATGCCGGACAGTGACCGCTCCCAGGCAGTAATCAAAGTCAGCTATCCAAAGGTTCAGTGCCTCTGCTTTTGTCAGGCAAAATCTAAAAATATAATATTTTATCCTGAATTATTCACGGAACAGTATCAAATTTTCAAAAGTACCCCCCCCCCAAAATTCTGTAAGAGCCGTATAGGTACAGCCCTTCTCATGAGGACTGCCGTTCACAAGCATTACTTTCATTCTGTCACCTTCCATGTCTGTGTTTTTTAATAAGAGGCAAATCTCTCATTCCGGTCTAACGCGGTCATTCTCTGCATCTCATCCTCCGTCAACTCAAAGTCAAAAATCTCATAGTTCTCCTGAATATGCGCCTCATTGCTGGAACCGGGGATTGCGATATTCCCCGCCTGCAGATGCCAGCGCAGGATAATCTGAGCAGAAGTTTTGTTGTGTGCATCCGCAATTTCAACAATGGTTTCATCGCTGAATAATGTCTGCGTATTGCCGCGTCCTCCAAGGGGATACCAGGATTCCATGACCGTGCCATACTGCTGCAGATGTTCCTTCATCTCTGTGCTTTGATGATATGGATGGGTTTCATTCTGGAGCAGGGCAGGTGTAATGGTTGTCTCGCCCACAAGCCGGTCAAAATCATCGGGTGTATAATAATTGGAAAGTCCGATCGAACGGAGTTTCCCTTCGCTTACCGCCTGTTCCATGGCCTGATATGCGGATACATCGCTTCCCGGAGCTGAATGATGCAGGATCATAAGGTCAATGTAATCCAGCCCCAGTCTTTCAAGGGAGGCATCAATGGCCGCGGCGCCATTACCATAATCATCCGTCCACATCTTGGTGGTGACAAAAATTTCTTCTCTTGTTACGAACCCTTCCTCAATCGCCCTCCGGATTCCCCTGCCAACACCTTCCTCATTCCCATAAATCCTTGCCGTGTCTATCAGGCGGTAACCGTCCCGGAGCGCCCAGTACACGGAATCCTCCGCCTCGCTCTGGGACAAACGGAAGGTCCCAATGCCGAGTATGGGCATTTCATAGCCGCTGTTCAGCATGACAATCCCTGCCTCAAGATCAAATGCCTGCCCTTTGGAACCCTCGCCCGCCGGTTGTTCATCCTGCGCGGCATCTTCTCCATCCTGCTGTTCCTTCTGTGCGGTATCCTCCTGCGTCTGTGTTCCGTCATCATCTGCCCCCGGCGCCGGTTCCTCCGCACTTCCTTCCGATTCATTTGTCTGGCTGTCCTGCTGCGTCCCATTTGCCAGGCTTTCCGTCTGTTCTTCCGACCGGCCGTTATCTGCCCGCCCACAGGCGCTCACAGAAAAACAAAGGGCCAGAGCGAGCATAACTGTAAAAATTCTTTTCAATATCATGTACATCCGCTATTTTATTCCCGCGAGCAATGAGTCAAGTGCCGTGCTTACACGAACATTTGACGAATGCCGCGAGGGTCAATACCCCGCAGCTTGCTGCGGGGTAATTGACTTGTTCTATCATTCCCTGTTCATTTCGGCGGAACTGTTTCATAAAATCCCATACAAGCTGCGCATGATGCTTTCTCGCCCGATGGATTCCGTCTTCCTCAGGTATCAGCCTCATCCCATGCCCACAATATCCATATGGGACAGGGCTTCTTCAATCTCCTGCATTTCCGCCCGTGACAGCTCCACATTTACCGCATCAAAGTTTTCCTTTACCCGGTCTTTTTTCGTTGTACCCGGAACCGGCACCAGATACGGTTTCTTTGTGATCTCCCACGCAAGAGCGATCTGTGCCGGGGTTGCCTGTTTCCTTTCAGCAAATTCCGTGATCAGATCCATCAGGCCCAGGTTTGCGTCCATTCCCTCTTTCCGGAACAGGTTCATCCTTGCCCGCCAGTCGCCTTCCCGGTATGTTGTCCCGGCAGTGTAGCGGTTACTGAGATACCCTTTTGCAAGAGGGCAGGCCGACACATAGGTGATCCCCAGTTCTTCACAGAGCGGGAAATACGTTCCCTCATCCTGCCTCGCCACAAAGGAATACATATTTTCGATGGCGGATATTTTGCATACCGCATGAGCCCTCCGGATATATTCTTCCGGCGCAAAGGAAACGCCCCATGCCCGGATCTTTCCCGCTTTTATCAGCTCCGCCATGGTTTCCGCCACTTCCTCCGGCGCTGTCTTCGGATCGATGCGGTGCTGGTAATACAGATCGATATAATCTGTCCCAAGCCGTTTCAGGGAAGCGTCCACCTGCTGCCTGATGGAATCACGGCTGCTGTTTAAGGCGTCCTCATTTCCCGCAAAGAAAGAGTCGTCCACAATGCCGAACTTTGTGGCAACCACCGCCGCTTTTCGGAAAGGCGCCACCGCTTTGCCCAGATACTGCTCATTTGCCTCTCCATAGATCGGCGCAGTGTCAAAAAAGGTATATCCCACCTCATGGGCGTACCGCATAAGCGCTACCATGTCTTCCTCTGCCTCCACAACCCCGTAGGCATGGGTCTGTCCCATACATCCGTACCCGATTGCTGTAATTTCCATATCTGTCTGTCCAAGTTTTCTTGTCTTTTCCATTTTTATCCACCTTTCTTTACTGAAATATCATAATCCATAACCATACCTGCGGAGGATGGTCTGCTACGCTGCCCTCCGGTCCCTTTATCCCACTTGGGCAGCCTGGAGTTTCACGATCTTTCCCTGATAAGTCCATCTAACCATAACTGCCGCAATCGCAAAACGGATGATCTCCATAGCCGGGAACGCCAGCCAGACCAGTGTCGTGCTTCCGGTCTGTTCAAATATCCATGCAAAAGGCAGCAGGAATGTCGCCTGATGCATTGAACATGGCGAGCAGACCGTACAGCGCCTGTACGAACATGGATATAATCAGAGGCATGGACATCTTTTTCAGGAGCCTGCCTACCGGAAAGCTCCCCATTTCGTTCATTTCCAATCTTTTCCCCTCCTTAATCGTCCAGTTGCCAGGAAGTAAACTGTGCCTCCTGCTGCTTAAGCGTCATGTTGAAAAACCGCACGCCCTTATCAATGTTCCTGATCTCTGCCATCTCGTCATCGGTTATGACGGTAGCCCATCTTAAGGGCATTCAAAACCGCCCTCTTTGTCTCCTCTCCTTCCGGCACCATATATACGCCCATGCCAAACTGCGGGATTTTTGCCCCATTGTTTAATGTGATGTAAGTCTGATTCATTTCAAAGTTCCTCCTTCTCAAAAATATATTTCTTTACTCTGCCAGGCGAATGTCCCCTGCTCCGATTCAGGCGGTGCAATAAAGCCGACATATAATACCCGATCACAGCAGACAGGCACATCACTGCAAAGTATTCCATAAAGAACAGTACCACCGGCTCTCCATAATCAAGAAATGCAAACTGAACCTGCAGGAACATAGAAAGGGCAAACTGCCTTTTGATAAACACATGTACCCCATAAGCTGCATAGAGCAGGAAAGTAAGCCGCAGCAGAGCCGATATTTTTTTATCTGCCGTCACTTTTCTGGCAACAGGTATCCGGTTCCAGTAAATTCCAAGATGGAAAGACGCCAGCACAAACACCCAATAGGATAAAGCCAGATGCATAAGCCTTGCCACAGCCATACTGCCTTTTATATTCCATGGTACATATCCTGACAGGATCACACTGCTTACTGCCAGAAAAACCATTGCCAGCAGTAAAAGCAGGTTTGTAACTGTCCCTAATATCCGGTTTGCTGTGTAAGATCCTTTTCCCAACGCCCGATGCCAGCTTGCATTCAGCAGATGATGCAGGAAAAACAGCAAAAACATTGCCAGGCCAAGCCATTCATGCAGTTTTCCTCCCATAAAAGCATAGGCCATAAGGCACGGCATCAGAATGACCATTACAAAATCCACACAGAGCCGTATTTTCTGCTTTGTCCGCATCGCCGTTTAATCTCCATCGGCAAGGCTTTCAAAACCCAGTTCTTCCAGCCAGCTCACCACATCATCTTCCGCAATGTCCACGTTAGAACCCCTCACAGCCAGCCCCTTTTGCAGTTCCGCTTCCGGTATCAACGCCGCAATGTCGCTTTCGCTCCGGCCAAGAGCGCTTCCTTCATGGGTACAAAAGGGAATGACCGTTTTTCCCGCAAAATCATAGGACTCTAAAAATGTAAACATCGCCATGGGCATTGTGCCCCACCAATTAGGGAAACCGATGAAGATATAATTGTAACTGCTTAAATCTTCAATGTGAGTAGAAAGCTCCGGTCTTACGTCATCGCTTTTTTCATTGTAGGCAAATTCCAGCAACGGGTCATGGCTGCCAGGGTACTCCTGCACAGTCTCAATGGCAAACAGATCTCCGCCGAGATTTTTCTGGATTTCTGTTGCAATAAATTCTGTGTTGCCCAGTACGCCGTCTTCGGTAGCTACGCGGCTTGCATTTGCAACCGTATCCACGCCGTCCGTTTCAGGAACCGTGAAATAGGCGATCAGGATATTGCTGCCGGAATCCGTCTGGGTGTTGCCCGCACTTTCCGTTCCTGTCTGTTCTGCCTCACTGCCAGTTCCACCTTCTGTTTCCTCCTGCCCGGTTCCGCCTTCTGTTTCCTCCTGTTGACTTTCCGACGGGGCTTCCGTTTGCTGGGGGCGTTCGATTACCCTCTGGGAAGGAGCCTGTTCATTGCTGCCGCATGCGGCAAGAGATACTGTCATTAAAGCGGTAATAAAAATTGCAATCCATTTTTTCATTGTATATGCCTCCATTTATTCGTTGTTTTCTACTAATTCAAGTGTAACTGTGCCGGATGTATTGCGCATATCTTCAGCCCCTGTTTCTGCTTTTCCCATAGGTATCACGGGAACAATGGTTTGCTCATAAATATCGTCATAAAAGATCGCCAGATCCGGCCCGGCTGCCCAATATCCAAAATCTCCGATCTCATAGCTTCGCGTTGTTTCCTCCTGCGTGTCAAGGCTTCGCGGAAGAGTCATTCCCTTGGCAAACTCATTCCTTTCAATGAGCGTTAATTCCAGCGGCAGCATGGATACGAGGTCAGCGGCAGCCTTTGAATCGTTTAATGTTATAATAACCTCTGCCGTATCTGCTGCCATTTTAATCTGCATACCCTCTACACTTTCATAACTGCTGTTTCCGTTATCCACGCTCTCTGCATTTTGCCCGGAACCTGTACCGCAGGCTGCAAGAGAGCAGGCGAGGCCAAAGAATACCATGCCGGCCAACATTCTTTTTGCCATTGCACTCCTCCTATTCCATTACGCCCAGACGCTCCAGCCAGGGTTCAATGAATGCCAAAAAGACAATACAGTATGCACTGAACACATACTGCATTGTCTTCTGCTATCCTTTGTTTTAGATTTATACGCAAACGGATTTTTTAACCTATTTTAGAGATTCGGAATTTTTAAATTTAGATTATTTGTTATTAACCCCATACGATACAATACCTGCACACAATCTGCATATCCCTGGATATATGCCCGCAGTTCCTGCGCAGAGGCAAAATCCTCCTGACATTCCAGTATTTCTTCCGCCTTCTCCCTCTGCTCTGCGGAAAGGGTTTCCAAAAAGTCCTCACACTCCAGTTCTTTCTCTGTCCACGCTTCCAGCGCTTTCTCATATTCCGGAGTAGGCACATAGCCTTCCCTTCCTACGTTCTCCCCATTTAACCTGCCCAAAAACTCAGCCATTTTTATCCATACGTCATTCATGCCATGTTTCTCCTTTCCCATCAGTTTTATTTTCATATCAGCAGACTTCGGATTTTATCTGTTATTTTCCTATACTTCATCTTTAGAAGGGAATGCTTTTATGAAAATTTATTGGAACGGGACCTCCAAAAATATTGTGGGTTCTAAAATCAGACAGCTCCGTCAGTCTAAGGGATTATCCCAGGCTGCACTTGCAAGCCAGCTCCAGCTTCTAGGCTTGGAGTGCAGTGACCTGACGATCCTGCGCATCGAACAGGGCAGCCGGTTCGTGCCCGACTACGAAGTTGCCATCCTCGCTAAATATTTTAACATATCAACCGATACACTGCTTGAGCAAAAGGAAGCCGATTCATAAAAGACTGGAAAAGGCTTCCTTTTATGCTACTATCATTTCCTGTTTCTTTCCATCCTATCCCTTAAACGCATCCAACGACTGTAAGATGTCCCCTAATGCACTGTCATCCAGTCCTGCTAATCCATTTTCATCAGAACTTTCCACCCGTTCAGCCGTTTCCGTTGCTTCTGCCGCCGTATTGCTGCCATTCATTCCATATTCCCGTTCCTCTATGACCTGCAGCACAATCTGCCGGATAGCTGCGTGATCAAATGCCCTCCCTGTCAGACCGGAACCCTCTGCCTGCCCTCCATTCTGATACGCCATCACCGCATCCACGATATACTGTGCCTTCCCCCGCTCCATGCCATTCAAGAACTGCGCCACCTCCACATGGGCGGGATCATGCCTGTTAAATCCTACCGTTGTCACAAACGGGTTCTTTTTCCCCATACGGTTATCTGCCCTTCTTCTGGATCTGGTAGAGCATACCATACCCTTTTGCGTTGGCGCAGATGTCTTCTACAAAGATGCAGCGGCCAATCTTTCCGGAATGCTCCAGATACTCCCGAAGAAGCAGGGAGCCGCCCCCGATAAATACCACACAGCTCGCTTTCAGGTCAAGCCCCCGCTCCCTGAGCGTGCCGAGGATGTCATTCACAAAGGTCTTTGTCATGTCCTCCACGATGCGGATTACATCCCCATAATAATCCGTCTTTTCTCCCCGGATGATCCGGTCAATGTCCGTATCGTCGATCAGGATGTCCTGCTCGGAATTGACGCGGGAGGAAATGTCATTATACAGACGGATGACACCCTTCTCAGAGAGTCGCAGACGGACAGGTCAGGCTTCCCTCCCCGGATCAGAAGGTAATCCAGTGTAAAGCCCCCGATGTCTACCGTAATGACCTTGTTAAATTCCGCTATCCTCTGGTAGACGGTCATGGCAGCCGCATAGTCCTGCGGGAAGGCGGCGGTTTCCACGATCTCAACCCGGTAAGGGATGCCCCTGTATGTAAACTGCTGGACGCCCCTGTTCATAAAATAGTCCTCAAACTTCCGGTAAAGCGCGCCGTAATGCTTTGGCGGCAGTCCCACCGGCAGCGCTGCCTGAAGGAGCGTGTCCTTCGTTTTTAACATCTGCTTTTCCGCCTCCATCGCCACCGCAAACAGCGTCAGGATAAAGAAACGGTCGTCCAGCGTCTTGTCCCTCATGTAAGGTATCCGCTGCTCGGTCAGGGCATAGTAGCGCCCATTGTACTGCAGATATTCCCCCAGTGCTGGCCTGCAGTCACTCTCCACAAAACCGGAGGTAAATATCTTATGCTCGGTCTTCATGTTCCTGTTCCCGTGGTCTATCGGTACAATTATTTTCTGATACATCATAGCGTCAGCTCCTTTATGCTTTATTTACTGTTTTATACGCATGGTGTAAGTAAAAGCCAACAGCCTTATGTAAAAACTGGGGGACTTTACATATTATGTGCATAAAAAAGGACGGAACCCCGTATGGAAGTCCGCCCTGGATATTACTTTTTATGAGGTCTGTCCCTGTTTTTTCTGCTCCAGATCATGCAGGTAGTCATCCACGCCCTTTACACGCTCCGCCCAGTCGCCGTCTTTATCCATGTCATAGGCTTCATAGACCGACTGCGTACCCGTCCGCTTCATCTCCTGTAAGAACGGCGTCAGGTTCGCATACTGGTTTGCCCCCGGAACGCACCCGAAGGTCCTGCCGGATAAGGCATGGGCAAGGTCGCCTTTTAACGGCCCTTCCGTAATAAAAATGGTCTTTTCCCCCAGACTGCCCACCAGATGGACGGGACTTCCGGAGGATGTGCCCCTGTGGAAGTTGGTGCTGGAGAGCCAGATGTATTTCCTGCCGTCATAAGGATGGTCCAGGCGGATCTGCGCCCCCACGGTCAGCCCGTCTATATTGCGGACCGGCACCAAAAAACCGGATGACTTTTTGGAGAAATGGATGGTCCACTCCCCGTCCCTGTCCTGATAAAACCCCGGAACGCCCTCCACGGTACAGCCCGCCGCCAGCAGCTTTTTGGTAAGACTCCTAAATCCGAAGACCGGCGTGCTCTTATAGCCGTTTTCCTCGATCTGCCGCTCCGTGAACCCGCGCTTTAACAGGTTCTGCCTGTGGGTGTCCGCAAGCACCAGCATGGAAAAAAACATGCTGTATGTCTTATGCCTCACTGCATCCGGCGCAGGCATGGCATTTTCTATCTCCGGCTCCTTTGGGGCAATTTCCTTTTTCCTTACCTGATAGGCAGGTGCCTGTTCATTCTTTCCGAGGGCGTCCTTGATCTCCTTGCAGGCGGTCTGGTTGTCAACCCCGTATACCTTC
>OFGE01001431.1_pt1 | contig 20969 bp, 20 predicted proteins | sample 1521681 | NCBI WGS metagenome assembly OFGE01 (sample SAMEA3504093, study PRJEB24116) | mouse gut metagenome | biome: mouse gut; feature: mouse-associated habitat; material: faeces | place: Denmark | collected 2011
ATCTCACCGCCCGCGCGCAGCGGCAGAGCTTCCATACGCAAGACCTCCTTTCACCCATAACTCAAAGAAGAGAGGCAAAGTGTCACAGCGGCGAAAAACTTTCTTCCCATTCTACCATTCCTGTGCTATAATTACTATGTAATATTGTGGGCAGAGGAGAGGCGCATGATTATTTTAGGCATTGATCCGGGGGTGGCCACCATTGGCTTTGGGGTCATCCGGGCGGACCGGCAGAAAAACACCCTCCTGCGCTACGGGGTGATCACCACCCCGGCGGGGATTCCCCTGTCCCACATCCAGGTGACGGATCTTTGTACCTGTTGTAACCCCGGCTATCTGTTTTCCCATCGGGCCAGCCAGGGAAAACGGGGCAATCTGGCGGCGTTTCTTATGATGCGTGATCAGGAAGAAGCGGATTTTGACGGATCCTGAGAGTTTAAGCGGAGGGATGTATGGCAAACATATTGGTATGTGATGACGACAGGGAAATTGTGGAAGCCATTGATATCTACCTGCAGGAGGAGGGATATCAGGTGTTCAGGGCATACGATGGGGAGCAGGCCGTGGAATTGCTGGCCCGGGAGCAGATTCATCTGCTGATCATGGATGTGATGATGCCCAGGATGGACGGGATTGCCGCCACTCTCAAGATCCGGGAGAGCAGCAGCATTCCCATTATTATCCTGTCCGCCAAATCCGAGGACAAGGACAAGATACTGGGGCTGAACATCGGGGCGGACGATTATGTGACCAAGCCCTTTAACCCTCTGGAACTGGTGGCCAGGGTGAAGTCCAATCTGCGCCGTTACACTTCGCTGGGCAGCCTGGGTCAGGAGAACATCCACACCTACCGGGCAGGGGGGCTTGTGATTAATGACGAGAACAAAGAGGTTACCGTGGACGGGGAAACGGTTAAACTCACTCCCATAGAGTACAATATCCTGTTACTTCTTGTGAAAAACCAGGGCCGGGTCTTTTCCATTAACCAGATCTATGAAAACATCTGGAATGAGGACGCCATTGGCGCGGACAACACGGTGGCAGTACATATCCGCCATATTCGGGAGAAAATAGAAATCAATCCACGGGATCCCCGCTACCTGAAAGTGGTATGGGGAGTGGGATATAAAGTGGAAAAGCAGGAACAGTGATTTATATTTATGAAGGCGCATGGGGACCGGAATGAAAAAAGAGAGAGTTTTGGGACGGCTTACACTGCATATTTTGCAGCAGATTGCCGCCATTGGCATGGCGGTGATGGCAGGAATCATAGCCGTCAATTCCAACATTGTGGTGGACAATATGTACGGCGACCAGATCGGCTACCGGGTGGCGCTCATGGACAATGCGGGAGAGTTTGAAGATTCCAGGATTTTCACGGACATATTCCGAAATGCCATCAACGATATTACCCGGCTGGCAGTAATCAAGGGACAGGTGGAGACCAATGGGCATTTTGACGGCACGAAATCCATTGATGTAACCAGATTTGTAAACCGTGTTACCCAGAAGAGCAAATGCCCGGTGAGCGCCAGCTATCAGTTGGACGAACTGATCCGCTGGGGCAAATATGGCCTGGAAATCCAGACAGTGACTTTTCAGAGCAAATTTGACTTTATCGCCTATTTTGGCTATGAGAGTATCTTTACCAGCTATGGATACGACAGCGACTTAGAGCAGTTTGGCTTCCCGGAAGAGGCGCTCTCTGATCTCATTGCCTGGGATATCCAGAACGAACTGGACAGGCCCGCGGTGGGAGAGACATCCGGCATATCCCAGGAGGACAGGCTGGTAACGGATTTCGATTTTATGGAGCAGGAGGAGGCTTACAGAACCGCCAGGGATTACGTGGAAAGCTGCTGGGGAATTGATTCCCTGTTTAATCGAATCACCACAGAGATGGCCATGTTGGGAAAACAGGTGCTGATCCTTGACCGGGGCGGACAGGAGATTATCAGCATGGAAATGCTGGTGCCCAGGTATGCCACCCTGACAGAGCAATCCATTGCGGCCAGCTGTTCCAACTGGCCGGAGTATTGTATGCTGGAGGCCAACGTGATGGAGACGGTGGAGACTCTGGCCAACAATTATTCCCTGTATCAGAGGCAGAATGACCTCTATGCGCAGGGTAAGACCAATCTGCAGTTTTTTATCAGCACCACCACCAGGGACGGTCAGGAGTATTATACAAATATGGAAGAGTCTTTTGTGGGTCTCACGGACCTTGAAAAAACAGACTATTTCCGCCGCCTGGGCAAATATGTGGTTTATTTTCCCGATATCATGCGCCTGGAATCCAATGCTGACATCACCGAGGACGAAATGTTTAACAATGTCAGCGACTATGAATATGCCTTTCCCAAAAATACCAAGCTTTGGATCGGCGTAAACACAGATTTTCCCGTCCGGCAGGATCAGTTTTATCTGGCCCAGGATACTTATAACAAAATTATCCCCCATATTTGGATAATTCTCGTATTTTCCGGCATTTTCGCATTACTTTGGCTGGGAATCGGAGGCTATGTCAGTTACACCACGGGCAGACAGGAGGAGGGCAAGACGACCCTCACGCCCTATATTTTTGACCGCATCCCCACGGAACTGGTAATGGCGCTTTTGCTGTTTACCGTCCTGGGTCTGTGGCAGCTGTTTGAATTAATTTATGGAAATGTATACAACTCTGTCTTTTACAGGGGCAACCGGGCTACGGTACAGCAGCTGGCGGTGGCAAAGCAGTACATGCTGATCATGATCGGCGGATTTGGGCTGCTGTCAAGCCTGGCGGCCTGTTTGTTCTGGTACAGCCTGGTGAGGCGGCTGCGGTATGGAAATCTGTGGAAAAGCAGCATTTTATACCGGTTGGGAAGGGGAGTGGGCAAAGGTCTGAACCGAATGCTGGCAAACCCCAATGCCGTAATCCGCACTCTGATGCCTTATAATATTTTTCTGCTGGCCAATCTTCTCTGCGTGCTGGCCATGTATGAATTGCGGGAGGCCCCCGGCTGGATGATGTTGCTTCCCCTGCTTTGTATCGTATTGCTGGACGGTGGGGTGGGGATCTATATTTTTCGCAGGAGTGCGGAACGCAGCGAGATTATCAGCGGCATTTCCCGGATTCGGGACGGGGATATCAGCTATGTGCTGGACAGTGAACAACTGCGCGGGGATAACAGAGAGTTGGCAGCGTCCGTAAATAATATGGGAGACGGGATCCGTAAGGCGGTGGCCACCAGCATGAAAGATGAGAGGATGCAGGCGGATCTGATCACCAATGTATCCCATGATATAAAGACCCCTTTGACCTCCATCATTAACTATGTGAACCTGTTAAAGCGGGAGAAGATCACCCAGGAGCCTGCCTGCGGATATATCAAAGTGCTGGACGCCAAAGCCCAGCGGCTGAAGCAGTTGACCGACGATCTGCTGGAGGCGTCAAAGATTTCTTCCGGCAACATCACACTGGATAACAGCAGATTGGATCTGACGGAACTGGTGCGCCAGTCCGTGGGAGAGTTCTCGGAAAAACTGGAGGAGAAAAAACTTCAGATCCTGGTTACGGAACCCAGCGGCCCGGCCTATATCTACGCGGACAGCCGCCGCATGTGGCGGGTGGTGGAGAATCTGTTCAACAATATCTGTAAGTATGCCATGGAGGGTACCAGAGTCTATGTGGATCTGGAGAAAGCGGAGGGAATGGTGACGGTGTCCGTAAAAAATATTTCGGAGACATCGCTGAATTTCAGTCCGGATGAACTGACGGAGCGTTTTGTCAGAGGGGATGTGTCCCGCAGCAGCGAGGGGAGCGGCCTGGGCCTTTCCATTGCAAGGAATCTGACAGAACTGCAGAAGGGAGAATTCCGAATCGTCCTGGACGGGGACCTGTTCAAGGTAATCCTGCGCTTCCAGGAGTATCAGGAACAGGCCGGGGAGGACAATAAAACAGAGAATAAGGCAGAGGAATGACACAAGACAGGGAAAACGACAGCTAATCACCGGTCACTAGTCTCTGGTCACGAATTCCCTGCGGCTGTTGTAGACTTCTACGATATGGCGAATTTTCTCCGTAGTGGCGGTGGCGTTGGTCAGGGACACATCGTGGTTCATAAAGTCTATGATGGACGCCAGGAACTTGCTCATATCCGCCTCCACAAAATAGGGTCTGGTGTGGATCTCCGGGGGCAGATAGGTGAGGTTGGTGGTGATCACCTTATCAAAATAACCCTGTTCGTAGGCATGGTCAAAAGATTTCAAGCCGTCTGTGAACAGTCCGAAGGTGCAGCAGATATAGACTCTCCGGGCATTCATCCGTTTCAGCTGTCTGGCGGTGTCCAGCATGCTGCCCCCGGAGGAGATCATGTCATCAATGATGATGATGTCTTTGCCGTCAATATTGTCTCCCAGGAATTCATGGGCCACAATGGGATTTTTGCCGTTTTCTATGGTGGAGTAATCCCGGCGCTTGTAGAACATGCCGGTGTCTACTCCCAGCACCGTGGCGAAATAGATAGCCCGGTCCAGTGCTCCTTCATCGGGACTGATGACCAGCAGGTGTTCCTTGTCCACCACCAGATCTTCTTCCGCGTCCAGCAAGGCCCTCAGGAACTGGTAAGGGGGCTGGAAGTTGTCAAATCCGCTCAGGGGGGTGGCATTCTGCACCCGGGGATCGTGAGCATCAAAGGTCACAAAATTGGAAACCCCCATATTCTGCAATTCTTTCAGAGCATAGGCACAGTCCAGGGATTCCCGGCCGTTCCGTTTATGCTGTCTGCCCTCGTACAGAAAGGGCATGATTACGTTGATCCGATGGGCTTTGCCCCCCACGGCAGCGATGATCCGCTTCAGGTCCTGGTAATGGTCATCGGGAGACATATGGTTGGTATAACCGTTCATTTCATATGTAATGCTGTGATTGCACACATCCACCAGCAGGAACAGATCTTTGCCTCTGATGGATTCATGGAATGCACCTTTGGCTTCTCCCGTTCCGAAACGGGGACAGTCTGCAAGGGTAAGGTAATTGCTTTCGATATAGCCGTGAAAGGCGGGATCGTTTTTCACTTTTTCATTGTTGATGCTGCGGCGGAATTCCACCAGATAATCATTGATCCTGCGGCCCATCCGCTCTGCGGATGGCAGGGCGATCAGCTTCAGAGGCGCCACAGGCATTGCGTTTTCCAACTCTCGTAAATTGGGCATGAAATTTCCTCCAAAAGTGTAGAAACAACTTTATATATTTAATTTATATCATTAAGGGAGTGGACACGTCAAGAATTTTCTAGTAAACTGAAGATAAAGTTGCGGGACAACTCACATTTATGCAGGCAGGAGTAAACGGATATATGAATCAGAAAAAAGGGCATGTGATCAGCAGCGTACTGCCGGGCAGTATTGCGGAGGAACTGGAGATTGCGCCAGGGGACAGGCTGCTGGCCATAGACAATACGGAGATCGAGGATATCTTTGACTACCAGTTCCTGATACAGGACAATTATATCGAGGTGTTGGTGGAGAAACCGGACGGGGAGCAGTGGCTGCTGGAGGTGGATAAGGAGTACGACGAGGATCTGGGAATTGCGTTTGAGAACGGGCTGATGGACGAATATCGGAGCTGCCATAACAAATGCATCTTCTGTTTTATTGACCAGATGCCCAAAGGGATGCGGGAGACTCTGTATTTCAAGGATGATGACTCCAGGCTTTCCTTTCTGCAGGGCAACTATGTGACTCTTACCAATATGTCGGATCATGATATCGACCGGATTATCCGATACCATTTGTCTCCCATCAATATATCTTTCCACACCATGAACCCCCAACTCCGATGCAGGATGCTGAACAATCGGTTCGCAGGGGAAGCCCTGGGGAAGGTGGATCGGCTTTATGAAGCCGGGATCACCATGAACGGGCAGATTGTGCTGTGCAAGGGAGTCAATGACGGCGCGGAACTGGAGTACAGCATATCCGAACTGACAAGGTACCTGCCTTGTCTGGAGAGCGTTTCCGTGGTGCCGGTGGGCCTGTCCAGATACCGGGAAGGGCTGTATCCCCTGGAACCCTTTGAACGGGAGGATGCCAGGGAGGTACTGCGGATCATCCATGGCTGGCAGGAAAAGCTGTATAAAGAGCGGGGCACTCATTTTGTTCATGCCAGCGACGAGTGGTATATCCTGGCCGGGGAGGAACTTCCCGGGGAAGAGCGGTATGACGGATATTTACAGCTGGAAAACGGCGTGGGCATGACCCGGCTGCTTCTGGATGAGTTTGCCCGGGGACGGGAGGAATTACGTCTGAAAAGGCAGGTTCCGGATCTGACGGTACAGGAAGAACTTTCCATGGTCACGGGCAGACTTGCCTATCCCTATATACAGCAGATGGCCCGGGAGATGATGGAGGATTTTCCGGGGCTGGAGATCCATGTATATGCCATCCGCAATGACTTTTTCGGAGAGAGGATCACGGTGTCCGGGCTGCTGACGGGACAGGATATCCTGGCCCAGCTTAAGGGAAAGCCTCTGGGGGAGCGGCTCCTTCTGCCTCAGAATGTGCTGCGCAGCGGTGAATCCGTGTTTTTGGACGATTTGACGGTGGAGGAGATGAAAAACACTTTACAAGTGGAGATTAATATTGTAAAATCAAGCGGATGTGACTTTATTAATGCGGTGCTGGGCAGGCATTGGAACGATTTGGAGACAAAGGAAAGAGGTACATTTTAGTGGAAAATAGAAGAAGAAAGCCCATTGTAGCGGTGGTGGGGAGGCCCAATGTGGGCAAATCCACCCTGTTTAACGCCCTGGCCGGTGAAAAGATTTCCATTGTAAAGGATACGCCGGGTATTACCCGGGATCGGATCTATGCGGACGCCAGTTGGCTGGATTACAATTTTACCCTGATCGACACCGGCGGTATTGAGCCGGAGAGCAAAGACATTATTCTGTCTCAGATGCGGGAGCAGGCACAGATCGCCATGGATACGGCGGACGTAATTCTCTTTCTGGTGGATGTGCGCCAGGGGCTGCAGGACGCGGACTCCAAGGTGGCGGACATGCTGCGCCGCTGCCATAAGCCTGTAGTGTTGGTGGTGAACAAGGTGGACAGCTTCGAGAAATACATGGCGGATGTGTATGAGTTTTACAATCTGGGGATCGGAGAGCCCCACCCGGTCTCCGCCGCCAATAAGCTGGGACTGGGCGACATGCTGGAGGAAGTTGCCTCCCATTTCCCCAAACAGGACGGGGATGAAGAGGAGGACGACCGCACCCGGGTGGCCATCGTGGGCAAGCCCAATGTGGGCAAATCCTCCATCATCAACAAGCTGCTGGGGGAGAACCGGCTGATTGTGTCGGATATCGCAGGTACCACCCGGGACGCGGTGGACACAGAGATCACCTACGGGGATCGGGAATATGTGTTTATTGACACGGCGGGGCTTCGCCGCAAAAACAAGATTAAAGAGGAACTGGAGCGATACATGATCATCCGTACCGTGGGCGCGGTGGAGCGGGCCGACGTGGTGGTGCTGGTGATCGACGCGGTGGAGGGCGTGACGGAACAGGACGCCAAGATCGCCGGGATTGCCCATGACAGGGGCAAGGCGGTAATCATCGCGGTCAATAAATGGGATGCGCTGGAGAAGGATGACAAGACTATCTACCGTTTTACCGAAAAGGTACGGAACACCCTGGCTTTCATGCAGTACGCGGAGCTGGTATTTATTTCGGCCAAAACAGGGCAGCGGCTCCCCAAGCTCTTTGAGACCATTGACATGGTCAGCGAGAACCATGCCATGCGGGTGGCTACCGGCGTGCTGAACGAAATCATGGCGGAGGCGGTGGCCTTGCAGCAGCCTCCCACGGACAAGGGCAGACGTCTGCGGCTGTATTATATCACCCAGGTGGCGGTTAAGCCTCCCACTTTCGTGATATTTGTGAATGACAAGGAGTTGATGCATTTCTCCTATACCAGATATATCGAGAACCAGATCAGGGAGACTTTTGGCTTCCGGGGTACGCCTCTGCGGTTCATCATCAGGGAACGAAAGGAAAAAGAATCATGATTAGGATAGTATGTTTGCTGATCGGATATGTTTTCGGTCTGTTTCAGACCGGCTATTTCTATGGAAAGGCCCATGGAATAGACATCCGCCAGCACGGCAGCGGCAATTCCGGCACCACCAACGCACTGCGGGTGCTGGGCACTAAGGCGGGACTCATAGTCTTTGCCGGGGACTGCCTGAAATGTATGGCGGCAGTATGGCTGGTGCGGCTGCTCTTTGGCGGCAGCTATCATTCCATTATTTATCTGCTGTGTCTCTACACCGGGGCGGGGGCGATTCTGGGCCACAATTATCCTTTTTATATGCATTTTAAGGGAGGAAAAGGGATCGCAGCCACTGCAGGCATGGTGCTGTCTTTCCATCCCTGGTTCGTGGTGACAGGCGTAGTGGTTTTCTTCACTGCTTTTTTCACCACCCACTATGTATCTTTGGGTTCTCTGCTGGTATATTCGCTGCTGATAATCCAGCTGGTAATCAGCGGACAGATGGGGCTGTTTGCGGAGATGACCCAGGGGCAGCTTGTGGAAATGTATATCCTCTTTGGCTGTATGACGGCGCTGGCTTTCTGGAAGCACCGGGAAAATATCGGACGGCTCCTTCATGGCACGGAGCGCAAGACCTATCTGACCAAAAAGAACAAGGTGGAGGACGGCAGCGGTCATCAGGCCGGCCAGGAGAGTGAAGGACACTGAGGCATTTAAATTCTGTGAAGGAAAGGGCAGGGGCGTTGGTTATGGCAAGGGTTGCAGTGATTGGCGGAGGCAGCTGGGGAATTGCCCTGGCGGTATTGTTACACAAGAACGGGCATGAGATCACGGTTTGGTCCGCCCTGGAGAAGGAAATCGAGATGCTGCAGACGCAGCATGAGCACAAGATGCTTCCGGGTGTGAAACTGGCAGAGGACATTCGCTTTACTCTGGAGGACAGAGAAGCTGTGGAGGGAGCCGATCTGCTGGTAATGGCGGTGGCCAGCAGCTTTACCCGCAGGACTGCGGCCAGGCTCTGCCCCTATGTGGCCCCGGGCCAGCGTATCGTCAATGTGGCCAAGGGCATTGAGGAACATACGCTGATGACGCAGGCCCAGATCACGGAGCAGGAAATTCCCCAGGCCCGGGTGGCGGTGCTGTCGGGTCCCTCCCATGCGGAGGAGGTTGGCAGAGGAATTCCCACCACCATTGTGGTGGGGGCCGCAAGACGCTCCGACGCGGAATATATTCAGAATCTGTTTATGAACGAAGTGTTCCGGGTTTACACCAGTCCGGATGTGCTGGGCATTGAACTGGGAGGCTCTTTAAAGAACGTGGTGGCACTGGCGGCGGGGATCGCGGACGGCCTGGGCTATGGACAATACCAAGGCGGCGCTGATTACCCGGGGCATCACCGAAATCGCCAGGCTGGGTACGGCCATGGGAGGGCGTTTTGAGACCTTCTGCGGCCTCACGGGGATCGGGGATCTGATCGTGACCTGTGCCAGTATGCATTCCCGCAACCGTCGGGCCGGCATCCTCATCGGCCAGGGGAAGTCCATGGAGCAGGCTATGGAAGAGGTACAGATGGTGGTGGAAGGGGTATACAGTACCAAGGCCGCCATGGAACTGGCCAGAAAGTATAATGTGCAGCTTCCCATTATCGAACAGGTCAACGCCATTCTCTTTGAGGGAAAACCTGCGGATGTGGCGGTGAGAGAACTGATGCTCCGGGATCGGAAGATTGAAGTGTCGGACGCTCTTTGGGAAGAGGAGTAAGGCCGGAATGTTTTGAGAAATACAGGCAAAAAAGGCTGTTGCGGGACGATCCTGCGACAGCCTTTTTTGCGGGTAATTCTGCCGATTACAGGGGGCGTATGGCTTCCATAATCTCCGCCGCCATCTTGGGTTTATTCATGGTATAGATGTGAATACCGTCCACGCCGTTCTGCTTCAGGTCGATGATCTGGCGAATGGCGTAGTCGATCCCCGCTTTGCGCATATCCTCCGGAGAATCCCCATACCGGGCGATCATGTCAGCGAAAGCCTTGGGAATGGTGGCTCCGGAGAGAGAGATGCTGGTGCCTAACTGGCTGGCGCTGGTCACGGGCATAATTCCTGCGTGTATGGGCAGGGTAATTCCCTTGCGCCGGGCTTTTTCCAGGAATTCATAAAAATAGTCATTGTCAAAAAACATCTGGCTGATCAAATCCTCTGCTCCCGCATCCTGTTTTAGTTTCAGGTAGCCCAGGTCAGACTGCATACTGAAACATTCGTAATGTTTTTCCGGATAGCAGGCGGCGGAGATGTGCAACTTCGGATCCAGTTCTTTCAGATAAGCGATCATATCGCTGGCATGTTCAAAATCTCTGGCGGCAAACTGCTCGTCCGTCATATCCCGGGGACGGTCTCCCCGCAGGGCCAGCACATGGGTTACACCGGCCTCTTTTAACGCAGCCAGCACCTCCCGCAGGGCTTCCCGCTTGCTGCCCACGCAGGTGATGTGAGCCAGGGCGGGGAGATGCAGCCGGTTCTGTATGTAAGAGGCGATCTCCACGGTTTTTCCCGAGTTGCTGCCTCCCGCGCCGTAGGTTACGCTGATAAAGGCGGGAGCCAACGCTCCCAGTTTGTCCAGGGTGGCGAAAGCCGTCTGAAATTCTCCGTCCTTTTTGGGCGGGAATACTTCAAAAGAGATGGGGATGGATTTTCTGCTTGTGGTCATATGTTTTTAAACCTTTCTTATTTAGAGTTCCGCATGTTCCGCATGTTTCCGAAATTTTATGGTAATGTACTTGCTTTTCCATGGAGAATATCGTAACATGTTAGTAGACATTTTTCAAGTTATATAGTATTGATTTAGCCAATTTGGCGGGAAATAAAAAACAGGAGAACAAGTTTGATGAGTGAAAATGCAAATTCTTTTCAGGGAACCGGAGAATATGTGGCCAGCGAGGAGTTGATGGCCAGTGTGAACATTGCCATGGCGCTGCAAAAGCCGCTTCTGATCAAGGGGGAGCCTGGCACGGGCAAGACCATGCTGGCGGAGGCGGTGTCCAAGGCGCTGGGCAAGCGGCTGATTATCTGGAACATCAAGTCTACCACCAAGGCTCAGGACGGACTCTATGTGTACGATACCATTCAGCGTCTGTACGACGGGCAGTTCGGGGTGGAAGGGGTGGATGATATCGCCCGGTACATCAAGCTGGGCAAGCTGGGAGAGGCGTTCGACAGCGATGAACAGGTGGTACTGCTCATCGACGAGATCGACAAGGCCGATCTGGAATTTCCCAATGATCTGCTGTGGGAGTTGGACCAGATGGAGTTCTATATCAATGAAACCAAGCGCACGGTAAAGGCCAAACACCGCCCCATCGTGATCATTACATCCAATGCGGAGAAGGAATTGCCGGATGCTTTTCTGCGCCGCTGTATTTTCCATTATATTGATTTCCCCTCCAAAGAGTTGATGGAGGAGATTGTGCGGGTACATTTTCCCGATGTGGAGGAGCATCTGCTGAAAAATGCCATGGAAGTATTCTACAATATCCGGGGGATCCGTGACATTCGTAAGAAGCCCAGTACCTCGGAACTGATCGACTGGGTCAACGCCCTGCAGATCGGAGGCATCAGCGCGGACCGCATACGCGGCGCCCTGCCTTTTATCGGGGTGGTGGTCAAGAAGGATGAGGATTTGGAACTGGTACGTCATGACGGCAGCCTGTGAGGCAGGCTTTACAGTATAAAACAACCTGAATTTAATTTAGATCTGACAGCCGGAGCATGGCAATTCTGCTCCGGCTGTCTTTTTTTGTATGCTTTTCCGATTCTTTTTTCTTTCTTTAGAAAATCTTCGGATTTCCATGCCAGAAAACTTCAGAAGGCCGGCTTATACTATCCTTAGAAAGCGGATAGAACTTTTTGCTGCGGCCAGTATATGGAGAGGATGTGAGAGACAATGAAAAAACATATGATAATGGTGCTGGCAGGCATTGGGATCGCGGCGGGTGCAGCAGCCCTGTGGTTTCTGTCCCGTCCGGAGAGACTGGGGAATATCAACCATTCCTTTTCTGCGGCGGAGTCGGTGACAGACAGATCCACCATATCCTTTTCGGCCAGGGAAGGAGACAGAATCCGATTCTATTTCTCATCCAATGTGGAGAAGGGAGACTTGGAAATAGTCTTGTACGATTCGGAGGGAAATCAGGTAGAGGAACTGGATCAGGCAAAAGAACTGGTCACCTACCTGACCATGCGTTATGATGACACCTATACCCTTGCGGCGGAATATCTGAATTTTGCGGGAAACTTCAAAGTAGATGTGTCCAGGGCTGATTGAATGTACGGATGCCCGGGCGGCCGGACGTGGATGGTAGGGCATGTGTGCTGTCAGGGAATATGAGGAATTAAAACAGCAAATTGCGGAACTTAATTGAGGAGGAAAAAGAAATGGACTATGCAGCAATTTTGGATGTATTCACAAGGTATGGCGCAATCGCCATCTTTGTGCTGGTATTTTTGGAGTATATGAATCTGCCGGGGTTCCCGGCCGGGATCATTATGCCGCTGGCAGGAATTATGGCGGCAGGGGGTAATATCTCCTTCCCCTGGGTGATGGTGATCACGGTGGCGGCGGGGCTGCTGGGCAGTCTGGTGTTATATGTGCTGGGATTTACCGGCGGACGGTTTTTCCTGGAAAAATATATGAATAAGTTCCCGAAGCAGAGGCCCACCATAGAGAAGTATCTGAACTGGGTGCAGGAGAAGGGCGGTATGGGGCTGATCGCCGCAAAGCTGATTCCCATGATCCGCACGCTGGTATCCATCCCCGCAGGGGTGTTCCGGATGCGGCTCAGCCAGTATGTGGTCTGCTCCACGATCGGAATCTTTCTCTGGAATCTGCTTTTTGTGGGTGCAGGATATTTTTGCGGGGAGCAGGTGTTGGGCTGGTTTGCAGCCGCCTGACAAATATTGATTGGAGTGTGCGCTGAAGCGCACAGGAGGGTATATATATGAAAATAGCCATGATGACCAACAACTATAAACCTTATATCGGAGGAGTTCCCATCTCCATTGAGCGTCTGACGGAGGCGCTGCGGGAGCAGGGACACAGGGTGGTGGTATTCGCCCCCAAATATAAGCATCTGGGGAACGAACAGGAGCCGGAGGAGGATGTGGTGCGCTACAGCACCCTGAGTCAGCATTTTTACAGCAACACCGTGCTGCCTAATCCCCTAGACCCGGTGCTGGAGGAAACATTTGCCCGGGAGGAGTTCGATGTGATTCATGTACATCACCCGGTGCTCATCGGCAGAGTGGCGGCCCGTCTGTCCCAGAAGTACAATATCCCGTTGGTATATACATACCACACCCAGTATGAGCAGTATCTGGACTATGCGGGTCTCATCCACTGGCTGAGCCAGGGAGCGGCAAAAGACAATCTGCTGGGACGTATTCGCTGTCGGGGCAGCAAAGCCATTAAACAGGAACTGGCCCCCTGGTATCTCAGCGGCTTTATGCGGCGCTGCCACACTGTCATCGCTCCCACGGAGGGAATGAAAAGAGTTTTCCGTTCCCAATATGGTTATACTTACAACTGTCAGGCAGATCTGGCCGTGCTGCCCACGGGTCTGCCCCTGGAGAGTTACCAGGCGGATTCCCGGGCAGTGGGGGCGATTCGGCAGCAATATGGCGACGGACAGATGCCCTTGTTGGTCACGGTGTCCCGCCTGGGACATGAAAAGAATGTGCCCTTCCTGCTGCGGTGCATGGCCCGTCTGAAACAGTATCTGCCGGATTTTCGGCTGATGGTCATTGGAGACGGGCCTCAGAAGGAAGAGTATATGGATCTTTGTGAACAGCTTGACATTCGTCAGCAGATCTGCTTCTTGGGAAGCCTGCCCAACCGGGAGATTGCGGCCCATATGGCGGCGGCGGACTGCTTTGTGTTCGCCTCCAAGACGGAGACCCAGGGAATCGTGATCCTGGAGGCCATGGCGGCCAGGACTCCTGTGGTGGCCCTGCGGGCATCGGGGGTGGAGGATCTGGTGGAGGATGGTGTCAGCGGTTATCTGTGTCCGGAGGAGGAAGAGGCTTTCACGGAACAGCTTCTGCGGGTGCTGCAGAATGAACCCCTGCGGGACGGCCTGCGGATCGGCGCGTTTGAAGCGGCGCTCCAATATCGGGAAGATGCAGTTGCAGAAAAAGCAGTGAAGATATATACTGATACCTGTAGGCAGTATGCTAGGACACAGGTAAGTGCCCAGATCCGTGTGTTCCGGGATCTGCGGGAACGTCTGCGCCTGCCGGGCTGAACCTTGCTTCATACGAAGCATTGGCCCTGCCTGCAAATGAATGATAAGGGAGAGTAACTGGAATGAATCAGCAAGAGTACAGTATCCTGGTGGTGGAGGATGACAGGGAGATTCGACAGGGAATAGAGATTTATCTGCGCAACCAGGGGTATCAGGTATTTCAGGCGGCCAATGGCCAGGAGGGATTGGAGGTTATAAAGAGCAGGGAATTGCATCTGGTGATTCTGGATGTGATGATGCCGGTGATGGACGGAATTACCATGTTGATGAAAACCAGAGATCTGGGATATGAGTTCCCGGTGCTGATGTTGTCAGCCAAGTCCGAGGAAGTGGATAAAATCATGGGGCTGAACATGGGAGCGGACGACTATATTTCCAAGCCCTTTACCCCGCTGGAACTGCTGGCCCGGGTGAATTCCCATCTGCGCCGTTACAGCAAGTATATGAGCGCCGTGGGCGGCGGCGCAGTCAGGGAGCATATCTATACCCTAGGCGGATTGGAACTGAATGAAGACAGTGTGGAACTGACGGTGGACGGAGAACCGGTAAAGCTGACTCCCATGGAGTTCAAGATTGTGCAGCTGCTGATAAAGAACCCCGGACGGGTGTTCTCCGCCGATGAGATCTATGAGCGGGTGTGGAACGAGAAAGCCGTCAACACGGACACAATCATGGTCCATGTGCGGAATATACGGGAAAAAATTGAGATAGATCCCAAGAATCCCAAGTACCTGAAAGTGGTCTGGGGTGTGGGATACAAGATGGAAAAGCAATAGGGAAATTAAGAGGTAAATATGGGGAAGAAACGGAAAACGGAGGTCGTGCAGCCGGGGACGCAGGGAATCCCCGAGTTAAATACCGACCCCGGACAAAAAAAGAAGAAAAAATGGCAGAACATATGGCGGCTGGGGACGGTACTGTCTCTGGCAGGCGCGTTTATCCTGTTTACGCGCTATATGGATATCTCCACAGTCTATCGGACGGAACCCTCCGTGACAGATCTGTACGGCGGCGTGGACGCCTGCAACCGTTACAATTATGTGCTCTATCGCGACCTTTATAACGCGGTAAACGGCAAGCACCTCACCTTTGACCAGCTGTACGGCGTCTATGATGAGGAAGCATGGAATCTTGAACTGAGTGAGGGGCTGATCAGTCAGGGCAAATACATTATAGAAGAAGGAAGTGGTTCAGGGGGCGGCAGAACGGAAGTCCGGGAGGAGACAGAGGCCGGCCAGGAGGACATACAATGGCTCTGGGAAGGGGTAATGCGGGAATCTCTGACCAATGTTTATGCCTATCTGGGAGAATGTCTGGAGTATTTGAGCCAGAATATGCAGGAGAAGATGGGAGCCTTCGACTATTGGATGCAGGATCATACTACAGGGGCCATTGTCACCAATACACTGCAGACCGAAAGGGGAAAAGACTTTTCTACGGAAGAGTACTCGGTCTGGTTTCAGATGGATTATGACGATGGGGGCAATCTGCAGGTGAAAGCGGCTTCGGACAGTGATGTCAACACCCTGACCAGAACCCTTTATGACGGTTTTCGCAAGGGATTGTACGGAAGTTATGTGACTGATCTGCAAACTTATGTGCCCGTTGAATTCAAAATCAAGAGTGATCAATACGCCTATGTGGGGGACGCAAGTTCGGATTCCTCTTTTCTGAATCAGTTGGAAGAGCGCATACGTGGTTATGGCGGACCCAGAAACTGTACCGTTATCTACGGCATTAAACGCAGCCAGTGGGAAACCCTGGTGGGCATTTATCGGGCGCAAAACGATTATATGGATGTTTACAGGGAATATGAATATACCGGGCTGCGGGGGATATTCCTGTTGCTTGCAGCGGTGCTCTGGGGCTGGGGATTTTTTTATGGAAATCCCCGCAGGGAAGAAAAAAGGCTTTTAAGGCATTTTCGGCGCGCTCCGGCAGAGGCGGTGATTGGAGGAACCATAGCGCTGCCCATGGTGGCGGCTCCCCTGGTATTGCAGTGGGCGTCCAGTCTGTATATTACCAATTATCCCCGCTATTATCTCCGCACTGTATATTGGTGGACCTGGGGAGACATATTGGCCTACGGGCTGAATCTGGCGGTGGTAACGGGACTGCTTTTTGCCGCCTGGTATGCAGGCTGCTGTCTGGGAGAAATCCGCAGGCTGGGCATCCGGGGATATCTGCATAAGCGCATGATATGCTCCCGGGTCTGGGGCTGGTGCAAAGAACGGATCCGCCGTTATTATCAGACCCTGGTAAATCTGGATATCACCAGAGATTCCCGCAGGCAGGTGATCAGGCTGCTGGCTGTCAACGGGATCGTGGTATTGCTGCTCTGTACCATGTGGGTGGCGGGCTGGTTCGGTGTGATTATATACACGTTGCTGCTGTATTTTGTGATAAAAAAATATATCAGCGACCTGCAGAAAAAATACAGTATTCTGCTGCGGGCCACCAACGAAATTGCGAATGGTAATCTGGAGGTGAGGATCACGGAACACCTGGGAGTATTTGAACCCTTTAAGCCCCAGATTTATCGTATTGAGGAGGGATTTCAGAAAGCAGTGGCAGAGGAGGTGAAGAGCCAGCGCATGAAGACGGAATTGATAACCAATGTATCCCATGATCTAAAGACCCCCCTGACAGCGATTATCACCTATGTGAATCTGTTGAAAGAGGCCAATGTCACTGAGGAGCAGAGAGTACAGTATCTGCAGATACTGGAACAGAAATCCCTGCGGCTGAAAGCGTTGATCGAGGATTTGTTTGAGGTCAGCAAGGCCAACAGTAAGAATATTACTTTGAATCTGGTGGATGTGGATATCGTGAATCTGCTGCGGCAGGTGGAATTCGAGCAGGAGGACCGGCTGGAGGAGAGAAATCTGGCCGTGCGGCTGCGGCTGCCGGAGGAGAAAGTGGTGGTGCGGCTGGACAGTCAGAAGGCCTATCGGATCTATGAAAATCTGTTTGGAAACATAATAAAGTATGCCATGGAAGGTACCAGAATCTATGTGGATCTGGAGCAGACGGAGCAGGAAGTCACTGTGCGTCTGAAGAATATCACAGAGCAGGAAATCACGGTGAGCGCCGAGGAACTGACGGAACGTTTTGTCAGAGGGGACAGCTCCCGCAATACCGAGGGAAGCGGCCTGGGATTGGCCATTGTCCGCAGCTTTACGGAACTGATGGGCGGGCGTTTTGAAGTGACAGTGGACGGGGATCTGTTTACTGCCAGCACTACCTGGGTGCGGGAGCAAAGCCAGCCTCTTTCCTGAAGAATCATTTGCTGTTCATATTTCCGGAAAACTTTCGGAGGCCAGCCGCGCCAGAAAAGCGCTCATGGCGGCGGAAGGTCTGGCAGATCTGGGGTAAGCAAAACCGATGCGGCGCGGAGGGATCGGCTCTCTGATGGAACATTCCATCAGAGAGCCTTTTTGCAGTTCGTCCCGGACAAACTCGCCGATAACGCAGGCGATCCCAAGACCGATACGGGCAAAGTCGATGAGCAGGTCCATGGTGGACACCTCGATCTTGTGTTCCACGGAGATACCCTGCAGAAGCATATGCCTGTCGATATATTGGCGGGTTACATTGTCTTTGTTCAGCAGCAGAAAGGTTCCCTGGGTCAGGATCTCCTGTTGGAAGTCCTCCTTGGGACGGGTGTGGAGTTTGCCCAGATAGTCGGGGGAGCATACAAAGATATCATGGATTTCCCGGATGGGCAGAAAGTTGAGGCGGCTTCCCTCCAGGCGTTCGCTTTCTCCCACCAGACCCAGTTCCAGCGCACCGTTCTCCAGAGCCGTGATGGTTTCGTGAGTGGACTGACAGGACAGGGAGATTTTCACATAGGGATTCTCCGCAATATAGTCCTGTAAGTAGGGAAGCAGCACATATTTGCACAGGGTGGCGCTGACACCCATGGACAGACTGCCCGCTCCCAGCAGATCGTTTCGGCTGATCATTTCTTCTCCCTGACGGATGGCCTGAAAAGCGGTCTCCAGCTGCTTGTAGAGGAGCCTGCCGTTTTCCGTGAGGGTCACGCCCCGGGAACTGCGGACCAGCAGAGGAGAGGAAAAAGACTCCTCCAGACGGGAGACGGACTTGCTTACCGCAGGCTGGCTGATATACAGTTTCCTGGCGGCGGCGGAGATATTGCCGCACTGGGCCACGGTGTAGAAAATGTGGTACAGGTTGAGTGAATTCATGGCAGGAGCCTCCCAAAAATAAATTGACTTGCTATGGTTTTCCGCTATTTACAGAAATTCTGTATTTCTGCTTTCGATATGGGTATTATAGCATAATCTGCGGCTGTGGCAAGGTTAAATGTTTTATAAATATGTGTTAAAAGTTATTTACACAATGTTAATTTTCAGAAACCCATAAAATGTGCGTCAATATTGACAAATTGACAACCCAAATTGCTTGAAGCCAAATAAATTATATTGTAGGCTGGAAAAAAAGGAGGAAATAAAAATGAAATTTAATGAAAAATTATTAAAACTCAGGAAAGAAAAAGGACTCTCACAAGAAGAACTGGGCATGGAAATGCAGGTATCAAGGCAAACCGTTTCAAAATGGGAGGCAGGGCAGTCCTACCCGGATTTTACTAGATTGGTCATGCTAAGCGATTTCTTTGATATGACTTTAGATGAACTTGTGAAGGATATTGACGTGCAGGAGGTAAGGGAAAATTCATTTACAAATGAGAAAATAGATTCTATTTATCGAGTTTCTCAAGACGTGAACTCTATTTTTCAGAACAGAACTCTCAAAGGTATTATAAAAGGGATAAAATGGTTTATCTTGTGCAGTTTCATATTTCTATGCCTGGTTATAGTAGTTTCACTTATACTGCATTTTATTTATCCGGAATCCAATATATTTTGGCGTGGCTATTAATTGAGGGGAAGAAAAACCAAGGCACCAATCAACTTCCAACAGGCAAGCTTAAACATGGAAAAATACCGCAGGGCAGGATCTCTGCCTTGCGGGCTTACATACATAATAGCGGAGAAACACCTGCAAAACTTTATCAAGCTTGGAAGGTGTTTCTGCATAAGATTCAGTGAGAGATGTCTAACCCGAATGTATCTTTGTAGAATTTTTGCGGCATAAGATTTTATTTCTCCAGGCGTATTTGGGAATACTGTGATTTTTTTGTTTCAGTATCAATAAACCCGTCTTGGTTTTTATCTATTGTCAAAGTGAACTTGCCATCGTCTTTTGGCAGGGCCGCCACTTTGTTTATGGCTTTCTGCTTTTCCTTGATATGCATAAAAGTTAAAGAAGAATAGATAACATCAAAAACCTCAAAGAACTCCCGGTTTTTTTTATTATACTCTTAAAAGTGGGCATTGGAAAGTAAAAAAGCCTTTGTGGGACAGCCGTGGCAAAAGGACGGCCAATTCCTTGGATGGATGAATAAATAAGGCTGATCTGTGGAAAAATAAGCTTTATTTTTTATGGAGATAAGCATATGTATAATTACTTTTATGGCTGGTATCTGAAATGCCAATCTGATACACAGACCTTAGCGGTAATACCTGCCATTCATAGCACAAGGAAGAAACGTACTTGTTCTGTCCAGGTTATCACAGACAGTGATGCCTGGACAGTTATGTTCCCGGCAGGTTCATTCCAACAGACAAAGGGGGGTATTTCCATCGGGGATAACCGGTTTGGTGAAAAAGGCATTTATCTGGCAATCCACACACCGCAGCTAACCATTAAAGGGAAACTGGATTTTGGCCCTCTTTTTCCGTTGAAATATGATATTATGGGGTCGTTCGCGCTGGTGCCATTTATGGAATGCCGCCATAGCGTATGGAGCATGAAGCATCCGGTTAGGGGAAGTATATGTATCAATGGGCAAAATTATTCTTTCCGGGATGCCTGGGGATATTGGGAAGGGGACAGGGGGCGGTCGTTTCCCAAAGAGTATATATGGACCCAGTGCTGTTTTCCGGGAGGGGCTTTAATGCTGTCAGTGGCGGATATTCCCATGGCAGGCATTCACTTTACGGGTATCATAGGCGCGGTATTATGGCAGGGGAAAGAGTACAGGATTGCCACTTATCTGGGAGCCCGGGTTATCAGGGGCCAAAAGAAAAGCATCCGGGTTATACAGGGCAATATGGAATTGGATGTCTGGCTGATGGAGGCATCAGGACGGCCCTTAAAGGCCCCGGTAAGGGGAGATATGGTAAGGACAATTCACGAAAGTGCCTCCTGCCGGGTTTTCTACAGCTTCCGCAAAGAAGGCGCTGCCCTGTTTGCTTTTGAAACAGACAGGGCTTCTTTTGAATTTGAATATTTTGCCTGATTGTATGATTATATGGAAGCCGCGGAGGGGCATAATATAAAACTTTGCCTCCGCGGGCTGTGTGCTTTGGGGGAGCCGGTACAAGCCCCTTAGGGGCACCCTATCTTTTTTGGTTCATTGGCTGTATGCCTTCTTTTCTTACATTGTGTGCCTGGTTCTGGTTTTCCGGCGTACTTTTTTGGGTTATGCTGTTGAATTTGTCCAGGCTTTGCTGTTCCTGGGCTTGGGGATCCCAATTGTTTTTTTTCATATCATCACCTCAATGATAGTATGGGCAGAATCCCAAATAATATGACAGGGTGTGGGCAAAATAA
>OFGE01001440.1_pt1 | contig 20846 bp, 19 predicted proteins | sample 1521681 | NCBI WGS metagenome assembly OFGE01 (sample SAMEA3504093, study PRJEB24116) | mouse gut metagenome | biome: mouse gut; feature: mouse-associated habitat; material: faeces | place: Denmark | collected 2011
CATGGCTTTTAATAAAACTGAAAAAGCTGATTCTCCAATGAAGAGAAGAGGCGGGATTCGCAGAAGAAAAAAAGTATGCGTATTTTGCGGCAAGGACAATGTAATTGATTATAAGGATACTGCAAAGTTAAAGAGATATGTATCTGAGAGAGGTAAGATTCTTCCTAGAAGAATTACAGGAAATTGTGCAAAGCATCAGAGAGCTTTGACAGTAGCAATTAAGCGTGCACGTCATTTAGCATTGATGCCTTATACAATAGATTAATTGGTATACAAGCGTACAAGGAAAGAAATCAGCCTTGCTTACTGTGCCTAGCACAATAAGCAGGAATTCTGTTTCGTTTGATGCAGAAAAGACTAATAGACCGCGATACGGTTTGTTGGTCTTTTTCTATATATGGCAAGACTTTAAAGGCGTCGCGCAGCGACTTATGTATTCTCGGAGTTTCTTTGTGCCTGGTTGTGTGAGATGATTTTTTGTCAGATGTGCATCAATTTATGAGGCGTACGTGGAACGTACGTTGATGAAATTGATGTGCGTATGGCGGAAAATCAACCACACAGGCAGGTGCAAGAGAGATTCCGGGAGTACATATAATAATAAGGAGGACTGCAAATGATTGAAGCAATTCATTTGAGCAAACGTTTTGAACGCAGCATCAAGCAAGGGAAAAAGACAAAAAAAGAAGAATTTTTAGCAGTTGATCAGGTGTCGCTCAAAGCGGAAGCAGGGGAAATTGTTGGTATTTTGGGGCCGAACGGGGCAGGAAAAACAACACTTTTACGAATGCTCGGCATGTTGATGACACCAACACAAGGAGAAATTCAGATAAAGGACATGTCCGGAAATAATATCACAGATATCACAGCAAAAAAAGCTGCCATCGGTTATTTGTCCGGAAATACGAAGCTTTATCAACGATTCTCCATTCGGGAATATCTTCAGTTTTTAGGACAGATTTACGAATGTTCAGAACAGGAAATAAAGGAACGCATAGACAAAATTATAGACATTTTGGATATGGGAGCGTTTGCGGATAATCATATCGGAAAACTTTCGACTGGCCAGACGCAGCGTGCTTCTATAGCAAGATGCCTGATGGCAGATCCGCTGTTATATATTTTAGATGAGCCTACACTTGGACTTGATATTTTGAGTGCAGATGCGATTATCCGCTTTATGAAAGAACAGAAGAGCAGAGGACGAACAGTATTGTATTCCACCCATTATTTGGAAGAAGCAGAGGTATTGTGTGACCGTATTTATATGATTTGCAGCGGACGCATTGCAGCGCATGGTACACCAGAGGAGCTGAAAAGGCACACAAACAGCCAAAATCTTCGTGCAGCTTTTCATTCAATTTATGCGGATACATTAGAGTGGAGGAACAATGAAGAAAATTAGTGTTTTAGTGAAAAAAGAAGTTTTGGAAATACTGAGAGATAAAAAGACATTAATAATCATGGTGCTGGTTCCAATACTTCTCTACCCAGCGATTATCTTTGGGATGTCTACAGTAATGTCCATGATTATGCAGTCCCAGTCTGAGAAGACGCACACCGTATGGTATGAAGCGCAAGATCAAGAATTTATTGAAGTATTCGAAGATATTTATCACAAAAACCAAGAGGAATTAGACTTTGAAATTGCCTTTGTGTGTGTATCTGATCAAAAGTTAGAAGGAGAATCAGGCGTTCAACTGGATTTTTTGGAAGAAGGGGAAACAATACAAGTAAGGGCAGAGTATAATTCTGCAAATCAGGATTCCAGATATACAGAAGATGCCATACAGGAATTATCAGAGCTTTATCGGGAACAGCTTTTGTCACAGAATTTGGAAAAAGCAGGGCTTTCTGAAAACTTTCTGCACCCTTTATCATATGAAGCAGTAGACGGTTCAACAGCTTCAGAAACTGTAGGCGTGAGTATCGGTGGCTCGATGGGAATGCTGCTTATCACAATGATATTGATGGGGGCATTTTATCCTGCGGTAGACATAACGACTGGTGAAAAAGAACGCGGTACTTTGGAAACGCTGCTGACACTTCCCGTTACAAATTTTCAGATGATCATGAGCAAATATATAGCTGTTTCAATGTTCTCTTGCATAACGGCTGTTATTTCACTTATTTCTCTTGGCGGTGTGGTCGGACTTATGATGACATCGCTGCCAGAAGATGCTATGGGAGGAATGGAGCAGATCGCATTTGGGGTATACTTAAGCTATATTCCAGTGCTATTGTTGGTAATGATAACAACGTCAATGCTGATTACAGCGCTTAGTATGTGTTTTTGTATGTTTGCAAAGAGTACAAAAGAGGCAAACAATTATATAACACCTGTCATGCTTGTGGTAATGTTTGCATCTATGATAGGAATGATTCCCACAGTGGAGCTGGATTATAAGCTTGTTTTAATCCCGCTTGTCAATGTTTCTCTGTTAATCAAACAAGTATTTTCACAACAGATGGATCTGGTGCTGACAGGGATGACCATTTTTGTGAATATGGGGTATGGAGTGATTTTAATTGGCATTCTGGCCAAAATGTATGACAGTGAAGATATTTTGTTCTCAGATGGTTTTCGGAGTTTTCGAATTTTCCAGAAGCGTTCTGAGATTCAAAAAGGCACCATACCAGCAGTCGGCGACATTTTGATGTGTCTAGTGGTTGTTTTGCTTGCTATGATATATGTCAGCAGCATTGTACGCATTTTTCACTTTTTTGGCAGTTTAGTTGCCACGCAGTTGCTGATTTGCATTGTGCCCATCTTGGTCGTGTGGTATATGAAATCAGATGTCAAAAGCCTGTTTTGCTTGAATCGGCCGCGCGTATCGGCTGCTTTGGGGAGTATTTTGTTTTATATTGGTATATATAGTATTATGCTGGTTGTCAGTACCTTGCTTTCCGCAGTGTTTCAAGAAAGTGCACAGAATGTAGAAGAAACCTTTGCAGAAATTATGGAGCAGCCATTTGTGCTGCTGGTATTGGTGATTGCAGTGATGCCTGCGGTTGGAGAGGAATTGTTATTCCGCGGGCTTACGTTCGGAAGTCTTCGCGCCAATTATTCAACAAAGTGGGCTGTGTGTGTCTCTGCACTTATCTTTGGAGTATTTCATATGAGTATTGTGAAATTGATTCCGACAGCAATGCTAGGTGCCTGCTTTGCGATTGTAGTCTCAAAAAGCGGAAGTATTTTCTTGTCAATGTTGTTGCATTTTATCAATAATTTATTGTCTGTTGTTGCCATGAAATATCCAGAGAAAATAGAAAAGATATTTCCAATTTTGGCAAAATCAGAATTTAGCAGAATTGATTTTATATGTCTGCTTTTGATAGGCGTAGTGTTTGCGGGTGCTGGATATTTGGTTTTGAAAAAGAGTAGAATAAATCAGAAGCTATAGTACTTCATCAGGGCAGAAATGGAACTTGTTACTAGCGTGGAGCGTTAATACGGCGATATGATATGCAATAACAAATGTTATTATATTAAAAGCATGAGAATTCATGCGGAAATGGGGTAGAAATGGAATATTCAAAGGTGGTACAAAATTTTTTGCGATATGTAAAGATTGATACACAGTCTAAAGAGGAGTTTTATGCAAATGTTCCTTCCACACAGAAACAAAGGGATTTGGCAAAACTTTTGTACAAGGAATTGAAAGAGCTGGGAGCAGAAAATGTACGATATGATGAGGAGCATAGTTATGTTTATGCAGTGATTCCGGAGAACATGAAAACCAAGAAACGTGTTCCTGCAATTGGCTTTATTGCGCATATGGATACATCCGAGGCTGTAAGCGGGGCAGATGTGAAACCAAGAGTGATTGAAAAGTATGATGGCAATGATATTGTTTTGGATGCAGAAAAGAATATTGTGACATTGGTATCAGAATTTCCGATGCTCAAAAAATGTATCGGAAAGAGTTTGATTGTGACAGACGGCAGCACACTTCTTGGCGGCGACGACAAGGCAGGGGTAGCTGAAATTATGGCGATGGCAGAACATCTGCTGAAACATCCAGAGATACAGCATGGAAAGATTTGCATAGGCTTTACACCAGACGAAGAAGTTGGAAATGGTGTGGAATATTTTGATATAAAAGGCTTTGGGGCAGATTTTGCTTATACAGTGGACGGCGGCGAGCTTGGTGATATGAGCTATGAGTGTTTTAATGCAGCAGGAGCAGTTTTGACCGTTACGGGAAAAAGCGTTCATCCAGGCTATGCGAAAAATATAATGAGAAATTCTATAAAGCTTGCATATGAATTTTTGGCGGCGCTTCCCAATGAGTGTCCGGAAAATACAGAAGGCTATGAGGGATTTTATCATGTGGACAGTATGCGGGGGACGGTGGAAGAAACCGTTGTAGAATGTATTATCAGAGATCATGATAAAGAAAAATTTGCGCATAGAAAAGAAGTTTTTCAGAAAACAGCAGAAAAATTAAATGAAAAGTATGGGAAAAATACATTTCAAGTAGAACTGACAGATTCTTACTGCAATATGCGGGAAATGATAGAAAAAGAGATGCACCTTGTAGACAATGCGGTTGAAGCCATGAAACGCGCAGGTGTGGAACCACAGGTATCGGCAATACGAGGCGGAACAGATGGCTCAAGATTGTCGTTTGATGGGCTTTTGTGTCCAAATCTTTGCACGGGTTCAGAGGGGCACCATAGCAGAAATGAATTTGCATGTATACAAGACATGGAAAAAATCGTTGAGATTTTATTAAATCTCATTGATATTTATGCAAATTTTTGAATATTATGCTAGGAATAGACAAAATCTGCTATGGAACTTTATACGATTTAATGTTATACTTAAGAAGTATGATAAAACTGCATAATTATGTAAGCCTTGAAACCATATAGCAGCAGAGTAGATGCGATTGGTTGAGAAATTGGTATTTGAGTCAAAGTCTCAAAGGGAATTGAGTGTACTTTGCTGCTCTGATATGGAATATGGTTCAGGCAATAACGATTATATGCAGTTTTAATGGCAGGAAGTACACATTTTTAATGGAATACGCCTGACCGATATTTAGATGGTTATAAAAGAAGAAAAGGTACAGAATTGACGTATCCCGAAACGCATTTGCGGGAGGTATAATACATGAAGCAGAAGGTGAAATTAAAAGGCCATTTGAAGTCGTATCTTCAGACGAACTTAATATTGGGGATTTTGTTGGCCTTAGTTAACGTAGGGATTTATTTGATTGATATGAGAGCGGGGATGTGTATTTCAGCTTTTTTGGTGATCTATCTGATTGCTATGAGCGCTTTGCTCTATAGAAATAAGCCTATGATTATAAATGAGTTCATTGATTTTGCAGCACGCTATGGGCAGGTACAGAAAAAGCTTCTCACAGAGTTGGAGCTTCCTCATGTTCTGATGGACGAAACCGGCAGAATTGTATGGATGAATACAGCGTTTGAACAGATTATACATAAAGATAAAAATTACAAAAAGTCCATCAGTACAGTATTTTCTTCTATAGTAAAGGACAAGCTTGATTTTGAGAAGGACACAGAGATAGAACTGGCGTTTGAAGAACATGAATATACGTTCAAAATGAAGCGGGTTTCAGTAAAGGATGTTTTTGATGACAGCGATTTGATAGAAAGCATAGAGGACGCAGATTTTTTGATAGCGGGGTATCTGTTTGATGAGACAGCGCTCAAACGTGCGCTTCGTGAAAATGATGAACAAAGCCTCGCAATCGGAATGATTTATATTGACAATTATGATGAAGCGCTTGAGAGCGTGGAAGATGTCAGAAGATCGCTTTTGATAGCGCTGATTGACAGAAAAATTAACAAATATATTTCTTCTATTGACGGAATTGCCAAAAAAGTTGAGAAAGACAAGTATCTGATAATTATGCGAAAGAAAGCGCTAGTCAGTCTCAAAGAAACTCGATTTGACTTGCTTGAAGATGTAAAGACTGTCAATATTGGAAATGAGATGGCTGTGACGGTAAGTATTGGAATCGGGGTGGATGCGCCGTCGTATATTCAAAATAATGAGTTTGCACGCACTGCAATAGATCTTGCACTTGGCAGAGGCGGCGATCAGGCGGTAGTAAAATCTCCAGATTCGATAGTGTATTATGGCGGCAAGAGCCAGCAGATGGAAAAGAATACCCGTGTAAAGGCGCGTGTAAAAGCGAATGCTTTGCAGGAAATCATTACCAGCAAGGACAAAGTGCTGATTATGGGGCATCGTTTGGCGGACGCAGATGCATTTGGTGCAGCAGTTGGCATTAGCTGTATAGCGAGAGCGCTCGGCAGAAAATCACATATTGTCATCAATAGTATAACAGCGTCTGTGAAACCGTTAGCGGAGTTGTTTCGGGATAGAAATATCTATGAGGAAGATTTTATCATAAGCAGCGCGGATGCGATTGAACTTGCTGACAGCAATACGGTTCTGGTTGTAGTAGATGTTAATAAACCAAGCATAACAGAGTGTGCAGATTTAATCAAAAGCTGCAAGACGGTGGTAGTGCTTGATCACCACAGGCAAAGTTCTGAGGTTATAGAAAACGCCACGCTTTCTTATGTGGAACCATATGCATCAAGTACCTGTGAAATGGTTGCGGAAGTGCTTCAATACATAGCAGGCACTGTCAAGGTACGAAGCAATGAGGCAGACTGCATGTATTCCGGCATTATGGTCGATACCAATAACTTTACAGCAAAGACAGGCGTGAGAACGTTTGAAGCGGCGGCATTTTTGAGAAGATGCGGAGCGGACGTGACAAGAGTCAGAAAAATGTTCCGCGATGGTGCGTTAGAGTATAAAGCGAAGGCTGAGGCAGTCAGCAATGCAGAACTGTATAAGAATGCGTATGCAATGGGAATTTGTCCAACAGAAGGGTTGGAAAGCCCAACAGAGGTAGGCGCGCAGGCAGCAAATGAACTGCTAGGCATCAATGGCATCAAAGCAAGTTTTGTGGCGACGGATTATAATGGGAAGGTCTATATCTCTGCACGGTCCATTGATGAAGTGAATGTACAGATTATTATGGAACGTCTTGGAGGAGGCGGACATTTGAATATTGCAGGTGCGCAGATTGCAGATACTACACCAGAAAGAGCATTGTTTACAGTAAAATCAACAATTGATCAAATGATTGCTGAGGGAGCGATATAGCGTATTGACTATGTTTCAGTCAGGTTTATAAGCAGGCTTTGTACAGCAAATATCAATACAAAATACGGAAAGGACAAGCATACAATGAAGATAATATTATTGGAAGATGTGAAATCAGTTGGAAAAAAAGGGGAAATGGTAGAACTCAAAGATGGGTATGCCAGAAATTTTATTATTCCCAAAAAACTTGGAGTTGAGGCGACGGGCGAAAATATGAATACGCTTAAGCTTCAAAAGCAGAATGAAGAAAAGGTTGCAAAAGAGCTGCTTGAAGCAGCACAGACATTTGCAGCAGAGATTGAGAAAATGACAGTTAAGCTTGAGATTAAAGGAGGAGAAGGCGGCAGAACCTTTGGTTCCGTTTCTTCAAAGGAGATTGCAAAAGCAGTCAAGGAACAATACAGCAAAGAGATTGACAAAAAGAAAATACAACTTAGCGAGGCAATCAAGACTGCAGGGGTGCATGAAGTGGCTGTGAAACTGCATCCCAAGGTAACTGCAAAGCTGAAAGTACATGTTGAGAGTGTTTAAAGATTGCGTGAAATAGCGAGAAAACTTTGCTTTTGGAAAGGAGTAAGGGTTGAAATATGCCTGAAATGGATGAGGCAGTATTAAAAAGGATTCTGCCCCACAGTATCGAGGCGGAACAGTCAGTAATAGGTTCTATGCTGATGGACAAGGAAGCGATAACCATCGCTGCGGAACAAATTAGCGGTGAAGATTTCTATGGGAAACAGTATGGAATCCTGTTTGATGCGATGCAGGATTTGAATGATGAAGGGAAACCAGTAGATTTGGTAACACTTCAGGAGCGATTGAAAGAAAAAGGGGCGCCCCCTGAAATATACAGCCTTGAATTTATAAGGGATGTTATGGGAGCAGTTCCAACATCAGCGCATATAAAGCATTATGCCGCAATTGTAGCTGAAAAATCAGTATTGAGGAAGCTAATTCGCGTCAATGAAGAGATTGCGAATCGCTGTTATGCCCAGAGTGATTCCCTAGAAGCGATTCTAGAGACTTCAGAGAAAAATATATTTGATATCATACAAAAGCGAAATAGCGGAGAATTTGTGCCAATCCGCCAGGTTGTTATGAATGCCATGAATATGATAGAGGAGGCTTCGAAGAATAAGGGAGCAGTGACAGGCATTGCAACAGGGTTTTTGGATTTGGACTTTAAAACTGCTGGAATGCAGCCTTCGGATTTGATTTTGATTGCAGCGCGTCCTTCTATGGGAAAAACAGCTTTTGTATTGAATATAGCCCAGCACGTGGCATTTCACAGTGATAAGTCTGTGGTGATTTTTTCGCTAGAAATGTCTAAGGAACAACTGGTAAATCGTTTGCTGTCACTGGAATCAAAGGTAAACTCACAATCAATTCGAACTGGCAATATGAAGGATGATGAGTGGGAGCGCCTGATTGAAAGCGCTGATACTATTGGGAAATCAAAGCTTTTGATTGATGATACACCTGGTATTGGCATCGGAGAACTTCGTTCAAAATGCAGAAAGTTTAAACTTGAGTATGATCTGCAAATGATTATTATAGATTACCTGCAGTTGATGACAGGCTCAGGAAAAAATGAGTCAAGACAACAGGAAATTTCAGAAATTTCGCGATCCTTAAAGGCACTGGCAAGGGAACTACATGTACCAGTTCTTGCGCTCTCGCAGCTTTCTCGTGCAGTTGAGCAGCGGCCGGATCACAGACCAATGCTTTCTGACCTTCGAGAGTCAGGAGCGATTGAGCAGGATGCAGATGTTGTGATGTTCATTTATCGTGATGATTACTACAATAAGGATACGGAATTAAAAAATGTGGCGGAAATTATTATCGCCAAACAACGAAATGGTGCCATTGGTACAATAAACTTAGCATGGCTGCCAGATTATACACAGTTTGCAAATCTTGCAAAGTAAGATTTTCATACATACATGGATACGGAAGGAAAGAAACGATTTCCTTCTCGATGATATTTACGAAAGAGGACATGGTAGAACATGCCCTCTTTTTGCTTATGCGCAGGGATTTCAAAGAAAATTAACAGCTTTTGCAGCATGTATTCTGTGCATAAGGAAGTAAACGCGAAGGCCGCATATGCTTCGCACGGCGAAGAGAGGGTAGAATGCAGTCCTCTTTCTCGATTAGAGCTAATGTTGCATGTTCACAGGAAAGGAGTTTAGAAGTGGTAAAGGAAAAGTATCTGATTAACGAAGCTGCAAAGGAGGTTCATGTGGAATCACATGTTCTTAGGTACTGGGAGGAGGAACTGGACCTGCCAATCAAGAGGAATGAGCAGGGACACAGAATTTATACACAAGAGGATATAGACAGATTTGTGAGGATTAAAAGTCTGAAGGACCAGGGACTACAGTTGAAGGCAGTGAAGACCTTGTTAGAACAGATACATAATGACGACGGAGGCGAGGAGGATATGAGGGCAGACAATCCTTTTGCACAAAAGCAGATGACAAAAATAACAAAGATAGGCGATGTGAAAAATGCATCTCTAAAAAATGCAGAAGATAGCCGATGGAGTGAGCGGTTTGGAAGCAAAAAATATTCTGCTTCTGAGGAGGTTATAAAGGAGGAGGAAGACACAGAATCCTTTCACGAAACGAGAAGCGGTATGAAAAACATGATAGAAATTAAGGAGATGAAAGCAGTTGAAGAGGAACGCTATCCAGAAAGCAGTACGCGCCTGCAAGAAGCATCTAAAGAACAAACGATGCGCTTACAGTATCTTTTTCAGAAATTGATAAAAGAAGCTGTAGCAGCAAACAATGAAGAAATGGAAGAACATTTGGTGGCGCGCATTTCTGAAAGTGTGAAAGGGGATATCTGCAAGGAACTTGATTATCAGTTCCGCCTGATGGAAGAGCGCGATGAGGAACGAGTGACAAACAGGCATGAAATGGAGGATAAGCGCAACGAAGAGTATTATAAACGTATTGATGAACTTTTGCGCCAATATAGTACCAAAAATGGCAAGCCGGCAAAAATTTCGAAAGCAAAGCGGAAAAAACTAGAGAAGATGGAGAAACAGGAAAATGACAATACAGTAAAATTTGTTCAGGCAAAAGAAGAAGCATTGGAACAACAAAAAACAGATAAAAAGCAGAAGTGGGAATTTCCGTTTCTTAAGCGTACCGCAGAAGCGAAAATTGAGTAGAGAATCAATATCAGCACCGTTTTCTATAAAGCAAATAAAGAGTCCGCAGTGCGGACTCTTTATTTGTTATGCGTTCCTTATGGAGCGCAGTTCATTATGCCTGTTCAATAGATCCTGTAGGGCATGCTCCTGCGCAAGAACCACAATCGATGCACTTATCCGCGTCGATTTCAAACTTGCCATCACCCATGCTGATAGCGCCAACTGGGCACTGAGATTCGCAAGCGCCGCATGATACACATGCATCTGTAATCTGGTATGCCATAATATAATCTCCTCCTTATACTGATTGTTCAATAATTTGCAGTCTGCAAAATTGCAGCTATTTGATATGTATCGCAATTGTAACACAGCACAGTTGTCAAATACTTATCAATATAGATATTTTAATATATATCAAAACAAAATACAAGGAAAATGTGAATAAATATGCTATGGTTATAACAGTTCAGCCCCAGAACCCTACGCTTCTGTTTTTGCACTTGAGCTCTGGTTGACTGGAATACCGCGGCGTTCTCGGATACCATTGAGAATATGCTGTTTCAGCTCTGGCACGCGGTCTTTGCTCATTTCGGGTACTCCGTCTAATCGGTATGGGAGTCCAAGTTCATCATATTTTTTCTTTCCCATCGTATGATAGGGAAGGACATCCAGTGCTTTGAGATTGCTCAATCCGCCAATAAAATAACCAAGGCGGTGCAGGTCTTTTGGATCGTCTGTAAGCCCAGGTACTACGACATGGCGAATCCATACATCAACATGCATTTTGTCAAGATATTCTGCAAAAGCAAGAATGCCTTCGTTTGGTTGCTTGGCAAGGTCTTTGTGTTTTTCTGGGTCAATATGTTTGATATCCAGCATGACAAGATCGGTTACGGCACAGAGTTTATCGAGCTTGGCCAACCAATCGGGATTTGCATTTGGCTTGTATGCGATGCCAGAGCTGTCAAGACAGGTGTGAATGCCACGCTCATGAGCCTGTGTGAAAAGTTCAAGTACAAAATCTATCTGCATCAGGGGTTCGCCACCAGTAACAGTAATGCCGCCTCCTTTATAAAAGGGTTTGTTGCGCTCATAATTATCCAGAATTTCAGAAGGTTCCATCATAGTGCCGCCTGACATTTCCCAGGTATCAGGATTGTGACAGTAGGCACAGCGCATAGGACAGCCCTGCACAAATACGACATAACGGACGCCCGGCCCATCAACAGTTCCAAAGGATTCTAAAGAGTGTATTCTTCCTTGCATAATCATTCTCCATTCTTATGTTTATTGTTGTATCGCCCGACAAATGGCAGGCATCGTATCACATCGGATTACGTTTTAGGTAAGAGCATCGTTTCAAGAAGTATGATTGCCCTTATCAATAGTATACCCTATAATTGTAAAAATGAGGTAATAAAAGTGAAAAAATTTGAAAATAATGAGACACTTTTTCTAGCTGTGCCGTTTAACAAATAAAAATAATAGAATTCAAGTTACTTTTCACACCCGCGCCATGCACTTGCTGCATGGCGTCGGAGCAAGCGCCAAAATGCGTGCTTTTTAGCATTTTGTGTGCATCAATTGTTGCAATTCACACCGAAATCGTTGTAAGTATATGTGAAATCTGGCGTAAGTGTGAATTGTAACGAATTCAATCTTAATCATAATTATTCCATGAATAATAATTGACATTGTTAAAATAATGATTATAATTTTAAATAAAAGTACTTAAGGAAGAACATCCTGTTTAAAGCGAATGAAAAGAGGAGCATTAGGAACCTTAGAGAAGTCAGCAAAATATAAAAGTAGGGTGAGAATAAGGAGTTGGAAATGATGAAGAAAAGAATAAAGTCCATAGAATTGCTGGTTGCAATGGGAGTGTTTTTAATCAGCGGATGTGGCGCAAAAGAAGAAGTACAGGAGATACCAAGTGAGACATTTGTTAATGAGGCACTTTCATCTGTAGAGGAACAATCGACAGCTGTGAATGAAACGCAGCCAATAACCTCTGATGAGGTACCGCTTGAAACACCTGTTCAAAGCGAAGAATCAGCAACGACGGAAAGTGCGTCAGAGCCAGAATCTAGCAGCGGACAGGAAACACAAACAACACAAACGGCCCCTCCTGAAGAAGTGAAATACATGGATATTGCTCATATATTTAAACCCTATGAGCAGGCGGTAGAAATATCCTTTCAGATGCCGGACAACTGGAACTATACACTATGGGATGTGGAGGAGGAATCTCCTGATTGGGGATATTCTGTCATAGTGCAAGGAAGGGAAGATGCAATTTTTAGTATTTTTGGGCAGCATGGAACACTGACCGCCGCTGATCTTCCAAATGCAAATGGACCAAACTCTTTTCAGACATCACAGGGGCTGACAGGACAGTATTTCTGGGAGGAATATATGCTTGATGACGGAAATACTGCAATACAGGGAAGGGTTATTTTTGATACGGAGCTTGTAGGCTTCTATGGTATCAGTTTTAATATGCCAAAAAGCATTTACAGTGAAAGCAAAGATATAATAGACAAAGTGTTCCAAAGTATTGTTATCAAGGAAGCACAATAAATAATGATATATTATCACCATCACTTTGCAAAGTACATAATAAGTTTTATATATTTTCTATCCAAAATCTGTATGTGGCAGCGTTTTAGGGACAAAATAAAAAGCAGGCGGATTGTTCCGCCTGCTTTTTGTATTTCAATGTTTTTTTAATTATTTTTTTTATTTGCATATAAATCACCCTCCTTTTTTGAACATTTTGTAATAATGTATCTTGTTTCTATTTCTTCCCGACAGTTTATAAGTTTCCCATCCTTAATCATATATAATTGCCCATCTTTCGTGAATGTTTCATATTCGCTCAAATCAGTATACGGTTGATACATTTCAGGAATTTTATATTTAGGTTCAAAGGTAAACAAATAAGAAACGAGGAACAATACCAATACAACGAAAGCTAATTTACGTCCATTCATTTTGTTTGAATGATTATTCAAAATATAAAAAAACCTTTGTTTGAGTAAAGTTGTATCATGTTCCGCATAACTAAGAGAAAAATTTGATTCTATATTCGTATTGTTTTTGGCTATGAGTATCATACATTTTAGGTATTGTAATTTTTGCCGTTCGTTCATATATTTGGTTAGAATATGGTCGTTATTGATTTCCGTGATAAAATTAATTTGTTTTTTTAAAACAGATTGAATAGGATTCCACCAATATATGATAGAAATCAATTCTCCAAAAGCTTTGAACCATAAATCATGATGTATATAATGATTTAATTCATGTTTAAGAATATAAGTCAGCTCACTTTTGCTTAAATTAGCATTTGGTAAGAGAATGGTTGGGGTGATAAAACCTACTATGCAAGGAAATGAAACATCAATAGTTAGGATTCTAACCTTATTTTTTTGAATATTCATTTCAGATAAGATATCATCAACCTCTTTTGAGTGGGTTTCGGGGATCTTTGATAAAATACGTCTTAATTGTATATATTTATGAATGGTGAAAGCTCCTTTGAACAGAGCAGTTCCAAACCAAAGGATTATCAATATTTCTATCACAGTGATAGATTGTCTGTATATTGATGTTTCCAAGAAAGAGTGTATTTTGGGCAATATAATAGGAATACCTATTGTATAGGAAAAGAAAAACTCTACAGGAAATACCATTCGAAGCATACTTAGAACAGTACATACTACAAATATCTTAAGAGATATTTTATCAATATTTTTTTGACGTTTAAAAAAAAGCCCGATAGTAAAAAGTAATATACCGCTAAAAAATAAGTTTGTTATAAATGTACCAAATGAAACATTCATTTAGTTCCTCCATAATGAATCATCTTCCGATAAATCCTTCATCCTTTGTTCAATAATATCATTTAGTTCAGCTAAAACTTTTTGATCCTTTTCCTTTTTTATAAAAGCAGAAAATGTCTGCAAAGTATTACCAGATAAAAAATATTCACTGATATAATCGGCCGCCATAATGGCAGGTTTATAGCTTCTTGTCAGAACTGTTCCACTATATACAATATCTGATATTTCAACAAAATTGTTCTTAAGCAATGATTTTAATACAGTGTGTACAGTATTAATACTCAAAGCAGAATTTAGTTGGGCTATTTCAGATGCCATTAATGGTTTTGGACTGTTCCATAATACATTCATTACATCTAACTCTCGCTTACTAAGTTGTTTTTTCAATCGTTTACCTTCTTTCCTAAATAAAGAGAGCAATATTTTTTATTACTGAATATTTATAGTATAATTATAAAATTTAATAATGTCAATCTTTTGTTATTTTTACGCATTATAATAATAAAAAATGATTGACATTGTTAAAATTAATGATTACAATTAAAAATACATAAAGAGGAGATTGATTTTATGAAGATTAAATTAGTATCTACACTGGCATTGTCACTTATGTTATCTGCTTCGCTGACGAATGTAACAGCATATGCAAGTCCAAGCCCTGTTCCGCCTGTTGATCCTGCTGAGATATCAATAGAGGATGCATCTGGGATAAAATATGCAGATTCAGTGGGTTACTATCTTGAAAAAGAGATTCCGCAGGGGTTGGAGTTTATTATATTGGGCAAAGATAGTAATACCTTGAAAACAGATATACCAAGCTCTGCCACTTTGCTATTTTTTACATGTAAATTAAAATTTGAGGTGACTTAAAAGTGAAAAGGGCAGTTAGATTAGTTTTTATTGTGCAACTGATAGTTCTAACAATATTAGGGGCAGTGATTTATTTTCAAAACAGTTATGTAAGGCTGTTTTATAAAGATATATCGTATATTGATGTCTTGGTATCAGATGATAAAGCATTTAATGCTTTTTTGTCTTGGACAGAGGAACGGGGAATTATTGTGTCGAGGATATCTATCAATCCAGATAATGAAATAACTTTACATGTGAGTGATTGGGCGTTATCTGACAATTTGATTCTTTTAGAAGGAAGTAGCCCTGAACAAGGAGAGTTTGTCAGTGATATTATTACACATGAAATGAACCAAAGCGGGCTTATGAAACGATTGTTGCCAAATTATAATTTCAAGATATATAGTTTATACGAACCAGAACATTATAATTTTACCAGCCTATATGCCATAACAACAACTTCTGAATATGAAATAAACGAAATGAAAGAAGAGCTTGCTTTAGAGGGCGTAACAATATATCCTAATGAATTATATAATAGTAATTCATTGTTTTTGCTTTTATCATCCTTTTCACGCATACATATCATTTTAGTGGGAATATTTTTATGTGTTTCAATATTAGTAATGCTTGTGTTGTTAACACAATTTGTTATTCAGCAGAATAAAACCATAAATATTTATCTTACATTAGGATATAGTAGATTACGGATTATATATTCAATGATATCGGATTTATTTTTTGGTAAGATATGGATAGGCTGGGTAGGGGGGCTATATATCATTATAAGTGTTGCTCTTTTTTGTATAGAGGAATACAAACCATTTTATGTGCAAATAGTGAGTTTATATCTGGTTTTGGCAATACTGATTAGTTGTATATATGCGACATTCCTAAGCTGTGAATTATTGGTCTGCTTAATCAAAAGAAGAAACGGGTTTTCATTAGTGCTAAAGAATATGAAGCCTAATATGGTGGTACAAGTGGCAAATTATTTTGTTAAGTTTGTGTCTGTTTTTTTGTTTTTTGTATCCATTACATTTTTAGCAGCATTATATGAGAAATTTGCAACTGATAAGCATAACATGCAAAGTTGGATAGATATAAAAGACATATACAAGGTGTCTATGAGTGATGTGGGACAAGATTATGATTTGAGTATTGAAGTAGAATTACATAAAAAAATAACAGATTTATATCAGCATTTGATTACAGAAAATAACGCTTTCTTTATGGATGCAGATGATATTTATGCAATGGAGGTATATGGGGTGGATTATCCGCTAACAGGTCTGGTAACAAATGGATATTCAACACATATTACGGTCAGCCCCAATTATTTTCAGTTTAATCCGATTTTTACAAGTGAGGGTATACCTATTGAGCAAGAGCTAGTATATGCTGATAATGTATTAAATATATTAGTTCCAGAATCGTTATCATCTATCTATGATGAACTAAATAAACAATTTTTAAATTACTTTGAATTTTATCGATACAGGATATATGAGAATGTATATAGTGATGCTTCAAATGATTCTTGGAATCCATCTAGGCAAAAGGATTTGGAAGTTAATATAATTCCTGTAAAGACTGGTCAGTTATACTTTACATTATCGCCTGATATTAGACAGAATGATAACAATAAGGTACTAGATCCTGTAGTTGTTGTATATACAGATAACTTTCATCCGAGCAGCACTTTTACTAAAACATCAAGATGCTTATATTTTGAATATGATGATAATCATAAAAAGACGCCTAACGATTATCTTGCAGAAATAGTTGATATGGATGATTTTGTATTTGCGAGTTCAGTATGGAAGGATGTGTCTGATAGAGTAACACAACTTCGAAGAAACTATGCTGTTACAATTTTATTGACAATCTTTATAATCTTGGGTTATTTTGTAACTAGTTTTAGCTTGTTCTCAAACTATTTTATGCGTAATCGATATGCTGTAACAATAAAGACGCTGTGGGGATATAGTATATATAGGCGTTATTGCTCAGCTTTTGTAATACTATTTACACCAACTTTATTGGCCATATTACTTTTCCTGTTTGCGGTAACATCAAAATTATCACGTTTATTTCCAACGATTTCATTGCAAGAAACGATATTGGTTGGTATGTTTGTGGTTGGAATTGATATCGCTTATTTTGTAATCATAGAGAAAATATTAAGTAAAAAATCAATGAATAGTATATTGAAAGGAGACGTATCATGATAGAAGCATTAAATATATCGAAATGTTTTTACAAACATAATATTTTCAAAGCACTAAATATCAATATAGATAAAAATAGTATTACTGTTATAACAGGTGAAAGTGGCAAAGGAAAAACAACGTTGTTAAATATTTTATCATTGCTTGACAAACCTGATAGTGGAACTATAAAAATAGATGATATTTCAAATCCAAGTCCAAGAGAGATTTTGAAATTGCGTAGATATACTATTTCTTATTTGTTTCAAAATTATGGATTGATGGATGAGTATACAGTTGAAAAGAATCTTCATGCATCTTTAATATATAGAAAGAACACAAGCCTGTCAATATCAGATGCACTTACAAAAGTGGGGTTAGAAGGCTATGAGAAGAGACGGGTATATGAATTAAGCGGCGGTGAACAGCAGCGTGTAGCATTAGCTCGTATTCTTTTGAAAGATGCAAGTTATATATTTGCAGATGAACCAACAGGCAACTTAGACGAAGGCAACAGAGATAAAGTCATGAAATTGCTGAGAGAATTGGCTGACAATGGCAAAGGCGTTGTTTTAGCCACACATGATTTAGACCTGTTGGCATATGCAGGGCAGCATATTCAGCTATAATTAGTGGTTACAATTCACACTTACGCCAGATTTCTCATATACTTACAACGATTTCGGTGTGAATTGCAACAATTGATGCACACAAAATGCTAAAAAGCACGCATTTTGGCGCTTGCTCCGACGCCATGCAGCAAGTGCATGGCGCGGGTGTGAAAAGTAACAATTAGTGTCTGCTGATTAGGTTTAAAACACTTGAGTTTGCTGACTTTTACGACGTTTTCTGGTATAATATTTGCAAGGCTATTGATAAAATCAAACCATTTTTCTTGCAGTTTTTCTGCATATTTTAAGTATAAATGGGCTAAATCAATGTACAAACCAAGCGACAAGTTACACCATTCGTTTCTCGATTTCAACCAGCACATGAACTCGAATAACCGCTGGCTCCGACTGGCGACCGAATCCCATGGGATGAATTTGAAGTAAAATATGCCAGACTGTTAATTCTATATATAAATTACTCAAATTAGAAAGGAGCAATTCACTTGCAAGGATTTGAACCGGAGATCAACAGGATATTTAAACCCATAAGAAAGAGACAAACAGGGGCTTTTTGTCTCTCTGTATTAACAATCCTGTTAAAATTAATAATTCTAATTCAGACACAAAAAGCGATAGACAGTATTTCATTACAAAATCTAAATATTACGTTTCGTTATCTGAAAAATATAGCAGTCCTTATTCTGATTTTTTTCCTGATTAATTGTATATTCCAATACCTTTTAAGAGATTTGCAGTATACAAGCCACTATATGATCGTGAAAGATTTGTTTGAGAGGGTGTTGAGAAAAGAGTATTCCTTTCACGAGAAGTATTCCTCCTCTGTTTTGCTTTCCATGATAAAAGAAGACAGCAAATTGATTTCTGACTGGAAAAGCATAGGTATTCTTGTAGTATGCCTAAATATCTTGACAATGGCGGCGGATTTTATAATTATGCTTTATTATAATGTTTTTGTTACATTCTTCGTAATTGCAGTTACTGCAATTTGTTTTTTTGCTACGCATTATATTAGTGAATTTATTGGTAAGGCTACTTATAATTTACAGGTTTCGAATTCAGAACTCAACCGGAGAATAATTGATTATCTGAATGGTTTTCGCGTAATCAAACAGTATCGAAAAGAGACGTACTTTAAAAATACCTTGTCAGAGTATATTGACTTAAATAACTATAAAATTAGCAAAAGTATTGCAAAATATTATTCCGTGTTTACTTCTATTTATTCTGTTTTGACAACGGCATTGCCAGTGCTGGTGATTTTGGTTGGAATAATACTCGTTTTGAGAAATCAGTTTACGGTTGGGGGTGTGCTTGCCGCTTATGCATTGTCAGGAAGTCTGCAGGAGCCTGTTTTGGTGATTCCTGACTTTTTTAACCAAAGGAAGCAGGCGCTGGCGATGCAGGAAAAAATATTGCCGATTTTAAAAGAAGAGCCTGTTTTATTTACAATTGATGAATTAGAACCACTGCATTCTTTAGCGATCGATTCGAAAGGGTATTTGTTTGATAATGGAAAAATGATTTTGCAGGATATTCATTTCGCAGTTAAAAAAGGGGAGTTTATCATAATAAAGGGAGAGAGTGGAAGCGGTAAATCAAGTTTGTTCAATCTGATTTCACGATTTTACAGCACAGAAGAGCAGCAGGTTTCCATAAAATACAATGGAGAGTTTGTCAATAAAATAAATCCCTGTCAGTATTATGAACATATAATACAGGCGTCACAAACACCATATATTTTTAGGGATACTGTTAAAAATAATATCGTTTTAGAGGAAAATTATACAGAAGAGGAAATAAATGAGGCGATATATACTGCTTGTCTGGAAACGTTTTTTCTGACAAAGGGAGCGGCATATCTGCTTGAAGAAAACGGAGCAAATATTTCTGGGGGACAAAGACAGCGGATTGGGATTGCAAGAGCGCTATTAAAAAAACCAGATATTTTGCTTTTAGATGAGCCAACAAGCGCTTTGAATTTAGAATTGGCGAATACGATTACAGAAAGAATAACACAGTATTGTATGAAACATGATATTACGATGGTGGTGATATCGCATAATAATTCTTTCGAAACGTATTTTCAAAAGATACAGATTGGGTTTCGCATTCTCGTTGTAGATGGCAGGCAATGAAGGGAGGATTTACATATGAAAACACAAAACAGCAAATTCTTGCTTAGGCTGCCAACGATAATCACTGTGCTGGCGTTATTGGTCTTTGTTGGAATACCAGTTTCTATCTATTGGCACGATAGATTTGTCTTTGCGAATCCAAACAATGTGATATAAGCATTTAGAACAGACAAATAAGATTGCGATAGAGAGGAAGATTCATGCATACGAGAAAGAGGATTTTATCCATCTTGAATTTTGTTATTTTTCTGGTATATTTTACAATGCTAGGAATAGCAACCCCGTTTTTGTCTTCTGTTCCAACGGGAGAAGGGGGATTTGACACAATATTATCAGAAAATGATATGTACAAAATGATTGATAATTTTTATGATCCAGAAGATTTTTCTGATTTTAGAGAAAAGCCTGAAAATATAAATATGTTGGCATCTTTTTATAATGAACTGCAAATGTCTGATAAATTTGAAGTCGTGACATCATTCAATCAAGCCATATATGTAGATGATTTTAAAGGGGATAATAGATTTTATTTTAACTCTGATGAGTTTGTTGCAAGCAGTAACAATTCAGCAATTGATATAAAGGCGCTTCAGGTTAATAAAGAAGCATATGATTTTTATAGGATCGTAGTTGAAGAGGGAAACGCTATTCCATGGGAAAGTGTTTCCTATCAGGGAACATCAATCCCGATTTTAGCAGGTTCGGATTATAAAGAGCTATATCAGCAGGGAGATATTATTGTTGGAAATTATTACAGCAAAATAGTGAACTTTGAAATCATAGGATTTTTGAGGGAAAATTATTGGTGAATTTAGATTATCTCTTTAGAAGTTCTTATATGTCGGTATAG
>OFGE01001445.1_pt1 | contig 20794 bp, 22 predicted proteins | sample 1521681 | NCBI WGS metagenome assembly OFGE01 (sample SAMEA3504093, study PRJEB24116) | mouse gut metagenome | biome: mouse gut; feature: mouse-associated habitat; material: faeces | place: Denmark | collected 2011
TTGTTCGAAGCGCCAATTTTGTTGTACAAAATTGTGTGCAAAAATTAGCGAAGCTTTTATTTAGTCGGAAGTGCAGAGTACTTTCCTACTAAATAAAAAATACTCAAGACTAATTGTCTTGAGTATTTTTTATTATTATACTATACATATAATAATTTAAATTTTATTAAAAAAGTTCAATATGCCTAATCCAATTTATTTGTATCAGTCATTTTCTTCTTGATGATATTAATATCTAAAAACAATATTTATAATCTTTGCTATTGACAATAAAATATTAATTTTTATTTAGTTTTATCATTAATCGTGCATAATATATTATTGCAATTGAAACGCAAATTAATAATATTTTAAAGTAAAGCATGTTATTAAGAAAACTAATAGCAAAAAGTATTGTATAACCAATAATTCTAGCAATATTAAGTGAGACTTCAGATATTACTTGATGTTCTGCTAAATAATCTTTAGTTATTACTTTATAATTATTAATTATGCTATATCGTTTTTCTTCAGCATTATTAACTAATAATATTAGAAATATGTTATTTATTAAATTATATATAATTACAGTTGCTTTATTTATATTAAATAATAGAAGTATAACTCCTAATACAGACATAATAGTACTTATAATTAGTACAGTAGTATTATTTTCTAATTTTCTTTGAAATATGTATACAGAAACTATTGAACAAAATGAAAATATGCTTGTTAAAACTCCTAAGCTAATATTAGTTTTAAAAGTAAGTACAATCATTATTGTTACTAATGTCTCTAAGAGATAATGAATAATTCCTTCACAGAACATTATTTTATAGAAATCTTTTATTTTTTCCTTTTTAATCTCTTTTAAATATTTAACAAAACTAGTTAAACTATATTTTTTTGTTTCAGTTAAATCCTTTTCTTTTATTAGTAGCGAAAAAGAAAACTGTATAATAGATAAAATTACTACAACTGTTGCTACACTTGAAAAAGATGTTAATTCTATAGATGCTCCAAATATAAATGGAAAAATAATCTTTAATGTTTTTGATAACATAGACTTAGTAGAAACAAATTTATTCGAAACATCATTTGCATATTCATTTACTAATAAATGACCTGATGACCATAAAAAACCTTGCACAATTCCATAAATAATACCAAGATAAATGTAATAATTAACTATGTTTTCTTTTAATATTGAAATTGTTAACACATATATACAATATAAAACAATACCAAACCTAAAAATAGGTACCTGCATTTTATTTTTTATAATTTTTCCTAAAGTTAGAAAAGTAAGTACTATAAATATGAAAGACATTATATAAAAAACAGAAATTATTTTATAATCATAATTAGTTAGTGTATAAAAATAAGCTACCATAAATGTATTAATAAACATATATAATATATTATTTATTAATAAAGATCCCATAAGACCAATAATACTTCGTTTCTTTTCCATATTTCGACTCCTTCTGTAATTTTATATCATATACTGTTTAAAATTTCTATATTTTAAAGTAAAAAATTAAATTAATTTAGGTATCTTAAGATATATATGTAATTCAAAATTAGTAAGCACAGAGTCTTTTATAGATTTTTTTTAATATGTAATTCAAGCTTCATCAGCTGACTGCATTTAAGAAAAATTTTGGGTATTAGTATTTTTATATATAGATTATTCTAGCAATTGTAGCTTTAGATTCTTGATTTTTTATTAATTTATAAAAAGAATTATAATTCTCACTTCCTATATTACATATAAAAGAATTACCTATGGCAGGAACTGTTATTATCATATTATTTTCTCTAGTTAATACTATATGGAATGAACCATATATAGGACTTATTGTATTAATTTTAAAATGCTGATTAAGATTTATACTGGTATTATAATTTAAAGAAATATCTGTATTACTAAAAATAATATTTTTAAATTCTGTATCATGTATATTAAAAAAATTAAGATTTATATTTTGTTCAAAAAAATTATGTATATAAATATTTTTCGTATAAGTTATACTATTAAGAGAAAGATATTCATCCAAATTATACATATCTATTAATTCCTTTAAAGTATCTGGTTTGCAATATGAATTTAAATATGTGTAGTAATTATTAGTATTTTCAAATTTTAATGCAATTGCTACATTTTCAGAAATATTTTTTATTTTATGAATATATGCAGTTGTATATATTTCAGCATGGATAAATTCATTAAATTCTGTTAAAGATACTTTATTTATATAATTATCTATTAAATTCTCATTAATTTGACTAGAACTAATAGCTTTATAAATATTATTATTAAAATTTATTTCTGAATACTGGTTAGAAAGATTTGAATTATTACACTCAGTATAATCATTTATTTTTGAACTTATTTTTATTTCTTTATCAATAACAGTATATTTTAAGTTATCAATTTTTCCTTTTTTTAAAATAATAATATTATTTTTAACTAATATTACTATAATAATTACGATAACTAATATAATTAGATAGTAAAATTTTTTCATTATCATTCCTCGCTTTAAATATCTTCCCCTTTCTCTTTTTTAATAAAAACATTTTTCAATTATATAGTTATATAAATTGATATTTATATAGCAAAATATAGAATTTTAATTTGAGTGACATCATCAGCATAAGGAAGAACTAGCACATTGATGATGTCAATAGCCAAAGACAGTGATTACAACTTTTGCTATTGACTGTAAAATATTAAATTTTATCTAAAAATCTTTTATATTCTAGCTCTATTTGTTTTGTATCAGCAACTGGCTTATCCCAGTGTTTACCGAAAATATGTATTATAATAATCTAACAATAATTCTATTTTTAACCATTCTTCTTTATTAATTATTTGTAATAAACCAGCTATTCTATTTACCATAAACTTGTTTAATGTTTTCATATCTTCTTGTGATAATTTTCCTTCGCTATGCATGTCTTCTACTGGTCCATTTCTAAACAAATAATGTGTTAAAGCAATAGAAATAGTATCTATATTATCTTTATTTAGCAATCTCTCTTTAGAACCTTGATTTAAATTTTTAAATAAATTTTTGTTAAAATCTTCACTAAAGAATTTTTTTAGAGTATAGTTAATCTGTTTTATGTCCCATTTTTCTCTTTTACTTTTTACTTGTGATTTACTTACATCATATAAATCTGCTATCATGTTGTCTGTGTGTTCTTCAAAAAGTTCTTCTAATTCTTCTTTTGTTATATTATTCCATTCTAGCTTTTCGCCTTTATTTTTTCTTTCAACTAATTCTTGATATAAATTTTTTTCCATTTTCTAATCCTTTCTTTTTTCTTATATTACTACAATTTATCTGAATTTTCAACAAATATAATTAGAACATTTAATATTTAGGTATTTTAGGATATATATGTAATTCAAAATTACTAGGGTCAGAGTCTTTCTTTATAGCTTTTTCTATTTTTAAATAAGTAACTTTAGCAATAATGCTTTTTAACAAGATATTTTTATCTTCAGCAGTTTCTAACTTATCATATAAATCAATGATATATTCTAATTTAGGTATCATCATTCCTTTTTCATTTTGTATTTCATAATTTTTATTTAAGAGTTCATTGTATTCTTTGAATTTACTTTTTAAACTCTCAATATTACCAATTGTACTATTCTTTTTTATAAAATTATAATAATACAATTGACAAAAGAACGAATGTTTAATAATATGTAACCAATAAGAGATGAGGTCGATATTATATGGATAATAAATTAATTGGAAATGAAAAAAACTTGTTAATTTACAAAAATGAAGAAGGAAATATAATTGTAGATGCCATATTTAAAGATGAAACATTATGGCTAACACAAAAAGGAATGTCAAAAGTATTTGATGTGCAAGTACCAGCTATATCTAAACAATTGAAGAATATATTTAATGATGAAGAGTTAGTAAAAGATTCAGTTGTTTCCAAAATGGAAATAACTGCAGATGATGGAAAAAGATATAATACAGAAGTATATAACTTGGATGCAATAATAGCAGTTGGATACAGAATAAATTCTAAAAAAGCAACTCAGTTTAGAATTTGGGCAACAAAAATATTAAAAGAATATATGATAAAAGGTTTTGTATTAAATGATGAAAGATTTATTAAAGGCAATAAGTATGATACTCAATACTTCGATGAATTACTAGAAAGAATAAAAACAATTAGAGTAAGTGAAAGAATGGCTTATCAAAAAATAACAGATTTATTTATAGCAACAGCAGTTGACTATAATTCAAATTCAGAAGAGGCATATACATTTTTCAAAATTGTTCAAAACAAATTGCATTATGCCATTTCTGGACATACAGCTGCAGAACTTATTTATAATAGAGCTGATTCAAATAAAGAACATATGGGACTTACAAATTGGAAAAATAGTCCAGATGGCTTAATATATAAATATGATGTAACAATAGCTAAAAATTACTTAAATGAAGAAGAATTAAAAAAATTAAATGATTTAACTAATTTCTTTATTGTGTTTGCTGAAGATGAAACAAGGGAAAGACATATAATGACAATGCAAAATTGGATTGATGCAACAGATGATTTATTAAAATTTAGAAGAAAAAAGATACTAGATAATGCAGGTTCTATATCACATAAAGAAGCTATAGAAAAAGCTGAAAATGAATACGAAAAATTCAAAGTAAAACAAGATATACAGTACATTTCTAGTATGGATGAAATGTATCAAAGATATTTAAATGAGAATAAAGAATAAAAATATACACAAGTTCACTTAGTGTACTAAAGTTCACCGAGTGAACTTATTAATTTTACAGCCAATAGCACTAAATTTTTATTGACGACTTATCGGCATATAATGCTTTGTAATGTCTAAAGCCATAACACAACCATTTAAATTGACAACGTCATAGTACCGAAGAACTAGCACATCTTGAAATGGTTGGTACTTTGGTTCATCAATTAACAGATGGAGCAAGTCCTGAAGAATTAGAAAGAGCTGGTATGGGTGCTTATTATACTGATCATGGTTGGGGTGTATACCCTCAAGCTGCTTCTGGATTTCCTTTTTCTGCTTCAGTATTAGCTGTAAAAGGTGATCCTATTGCTGATTTAACAGAAGATTTAGCAGCCGAGCAAAAAGCTCGTGCAACTTATGAAAAATTAATTGATTTATGCAAAGATGATAGTGATGTTGTAGATGTATTAAGATATTTAAGAGAACGTGAAGTCGTTCACTTCCAAAGATTTGGAGAAGCATTAAATGGAGTTCAAGAAAAATTATATCAAAGAAATAAATTTTATTTGAATAATAATAACAGTAATAATAATAATAGTAATAATTCTTGCAATTGTAAAAATTAGTTTTATATAAAACGAAAGCCTTCTAAAAAAAGAAGGCTTTTACTTTTAATAATTTCTATTATTTTTTATAAGTATATAAAGTTTTTATTGTAAAATGAGAAATCTCATTTAGTCAGCAAATTTATATTATCTTATTTTATATTATAAAATAAAAAATGTGATACTATATAATATACAAGTTACATTATAAATCTTTATATATTATCTTATAAAATTAGTATATTTTTTAGAATTTTCTGGATATTCAATTCCTGCTTTTTTCCCAGCTTCAATACATTTTAGCATCCAAGCCATATTCTTTCCTAAATTATACATTGTTTGAATCCCTTCTTCATCTTGTGATGTTTCTTCACTATTATTTCCATGAATTGTATTCCAATATGTAGATGAAACAACTGGCATTTGATTTATTGTAAAATATTTATTTAAAACATCAAAAGAAGCACTTGTTCCAGCTCTTCTTGCACAAGCAATTGCAGCTGCAGGCTTAAATTGAAATGCCTTCTTTCCTGCATAAAATACCCTATCTAAAACAGATAAAATTCTTCCAGTTGGATGAGCATAATATACTGGTGTTCCAAATATAAATCCATCACATTCTTCTGCTTCTTCTATAATTTCATTTACAATATCATCATTAAAAATACATCTATTTGATTTACTTTTTACACAAGCACCACATCCTATACAATCATTAACTGGTTTATTTCCTAATTCAAAAATAATTGTATCTATTCCTTCTTCTCTTAAAGCTTCTGACACTTTTTTTAAAGCTGAATATGTTCCCCCTTGTCTAGGACTTCCATTCACTAATAAAACTTTCATAATATTTCCTCCCCAATTTATAGATATTTTTATTATTAATTATATATTATACCATAATTAAATATTTTGTGTTTTCAATTTCGAATATTTCTATAAAAGAAAAGAGAAACTTTTAACGCTTTCAAATATTTTAAATATATTTAAGTGCTAATCATTCCTGTATATAACTTATATGTAGTTCATTCCACACAATTAAGAAATATTTTTACAAATTAAAATTTTGAGCAACGTTTCTCAAAACTTTATATTATAAAAGTTACTATAATATAAAAAACTATAAAAGCCATTTTATCGAATGGCTTTTAAGTAATTCATATTTTATCCCAAACTCACATCTAATATCATCATTATCAAAAATCCAATTGTAACACCAATTGTCCCATATTTGGATAAATGACATATGCTTTGAGATTCGGGAATCAATTCATCGACAACAACATATATCATTGCACCAGCTGCAAAAGCTAATAAATATGGTAATACTGGCACAACCATACTAGTAAGTAAAATAGTAATTATTGCAGCAATTGGTTCAACTATTCCTGATAGAACACCATAAATAAATGCTCTTGTTTTTGATACCCCTGTACTTTTAAGTGGCATTGAAATAATTGCTCCTTCCGGAAAATTTTGAACAGCAATTCCTATTGCTAAAGCAAATGCAGCTGCCATAGTAATTCCAGAGCCTACAGTTAAACTACTAGCAAAAACAACACCTACAGCCATGCCGTTCTGGTATGTTATGCAATGTTACTGCTAAAATAAGCATTGTTGTTTTATTAAGTTTAAATTTTTTAATTCCTTTAACTACATTATTTTCTAAATGTGGTACTATTACATCTATTAACATTAAAAAAAATATTCCTAGAATAAATCCTATAGTAGCAGGTATCCATGCAATTACCCCTTGCTCCTCTGCCATTTCTATTGACGGGATTATTAATGACCATACTGAAGCTGCTATCATAACTCCTGAAGCAAATCCTAATAATATTTTTTCAACTTTAGGATTTATTTGGTTTCTCATAAAAAAAACCATTGATGCTCCTAATGATGTTCCTATAAAAGGAATGGCAATTCCTAATGCTAAATCCATTTTTCATTCCTTTCTAAATCTTATTTTGAAAAAACGAACATTTTATATTAGATAAAAAAATCCACTTCAATGTTCGCTATTTTCCTTATATATACTATTCACTAGACAAAAAAATCGTAACTATATTATGTATTTTTAATATCAATATTTTAATTTTTTCTACATTTATTGCAATATTAACAGCTTGACTATTCATTTACTCTTTTATTTATTTTTGCGTAAAAGTTCTAAAAAACAAAAAAAGCTCCCCAAGGATAAATATCCTTGGGCAACCTTTTTTATTTTATCAGTAGTAATTAAGTTTTTTTCTTTTCTGACTACTTAGCATACAAATTAGTATTGCAAAAACATCTCTCCTTATCATAATTAAAAGGAATTAAATTACCTAAAATTATTCATTCCAAGAACCATCCAAATAGTCGTCCAATTCCTCATGGCACCAAGTCTTGTTGTAATTTCCATTAGGATAAACTTTTGGCACTGTCGGTTCATCAATAATGTTTGTTTCACCATGTATACATTTCTTTATTCTTACTCCTTTATAAAATGTATACATATATGAGCCATTTCTCTGCCATTCTAAAGTATCCAGCAATTCCCAAATTTCTGCATTTTTGCAGAGTTCCTCAAAATCTGGTGTGAAATACATACTGATGGATCTTCTGAAAAATCCCTCTGTGTATTCTATAAAGTGTTCCAGCTTTTCCATAGTAAGATCAGCATCACCAGATAACTTGATGTTTATCTTATCTGACCATTTCCGCCAGAAGTCGATTTCCTCATCACTGTTGACAGTAATCTGTATCGAATCATAGTATGGAATTAACTGGATTATCTTATCCTTAAGAATTCCGTTGGTGCTCATCATGACAAGAAATCCTTTGCTGTGAACCAATTCAGCAATAGCAATCAATTTGTCTGTTGCCAAAACTGTTGGTTCTCCCCCCAGCAATAGCACTTCCAACTGCTCGTCTGTATGGCTTCTTATAAGGTTTAGAAACTTATCAATTGTTTCCAGCGAAATTACTTTGTTGGACGTTCTAATGAACTTATCGATACAATGTTTGCACCGATTATTACATATATGTGATGTAACAATGTCCACATGATCCAGTTCGACTCTTCCCATTGGTAATTTAATTTGATCCATACTTTATTTCCTCCTGTTTTTTATAAATTTGTTAATAAGATCAAAATATATACTTATAAAATATACGTATGTTAATATTATAATATATTGACATAATATAGTCAACTATGATGATTATTTTTTCTATAATATTCATTTTGTAAAAAAATAAGGCTCTTTTATTACAAAAAAGAACCTTATTTTTCTTTTGTTTTAAGCAAATAATATATATATTATTCTTCTACTTTTTCAAACATTTCTTTTCCTACACCGCAAAGTGGACAAACCCAAGAATCTGGTAAATCTTCAAATTTTGTTCCTTCTACAGCTTCATCATAAATATAACCACATATTGTACATTTATATTTCATATTATTTACCTCCTATTAAATATATATATTATTATTATTATATTTTTAATACCTATTGTCAATATTTTTTTTATTTTTTCATCCAGTTACTTTCTTTTTTTCAAATAAACTATTTAATATTTGTTTATCGTTTACTACATACTTTTTCTATAATTATAAGACTTATTTTACTTATATAACACCAACTAAAAAGATATTGATTTTTTAAATGTGCCTTTTTTACCCTTTAATACAAATAATAAAATCCCTGAAATTAAAAATGTTACAGTATAAGTAATTAAAATTACACTCCAGTTTCCATATAATATATTACTTCCTGCTATTGTTGAAGATATGATTGAAGGAAATCTAGCAAAAGTTGATATTAATAAAAATTCTATTGGATTAATAGGAAGTAATCCGCCAATATACACAAATATATCTTTAGGTAATCCTGGAATAAAAAAAGCAAAGAATAATAACATTCTTATTTTATTCGGATTATTCCACATTTTACTATTTTCTATTTTAGAAATTTTATCTTCTGAAACAAAGGTACATATAAATTCTCTTCCAAATTTTCTAACTAATAAATAAATTAATAATGTAATAACAAATATACCACAATATAATACTAATAATCCTCCCCATGTCCCAAAACACATTCCTGCAAGTAATTCTACTGGTTCACCTGGTAATATTGGAAAAAATATTTGTGCAAACATTAATCCAATTATCATAATAACTCCTTTTATTCCAGTATTTTCTATATTATTTTTAAATTGAGTTCTTCCTTCTTCTGTAGATATATTCTTAAAAATTGGTAAAATTTTTATTGTCATAAAAATCATAATTAATAATATTACTATTAAAATACTTGCTCTAAAAATTTTTATTTTTTTATTCTTCATATTTTACTCCAATCTTATTAATACAATTAAAACTTAAAATATTTTCTAAAGTAATATTTCTAGTATGTTCTATTCTTTCCCATTTTGTTTTCTTTTCAAACAAGGCAACTATATTTATTGGTACCCATGATAAATAAAACAAAGGTAAAAAAATAATTCCTTTAATATAGTTTTTTATTTGTTTTTGATTAATTTTTACAATTCCAGTAACTAATATTATATTACTAAAATAATATAGTATCAACAATATTATTTTAGATAAATAATTAATTTTTCTATATGTAAAAAAGTCTACCATCACTTGTAAGACAATATTAAATGTTCCTATTAATTGAACTAATGGAGCAGTTAAAAACATTATTGATTCTAGAGAACCAAAATTTCTATTTTTAAATAAATCTTTAAAAATCTTTCTCCAATATACTTTTAAACATTGTAAAGTTCCAATAGACCATCTTTTTCTTTGTTTCCAAGAAGCGTCAAAACTAATTGGTTGTTCATCATAAGTTATTGCTTTTTCTACAAAAGCAATTTGCTCATTATTTAGTCCACAATTTACATTTAGTTCTATATCTTCTGTAATTGTTAATGAATTATATCCATTTTCATTTAAATATTCCTTTGATATCATAAAACCTGTTCCATTTACAAAACAAGATTTATTTATATTCATTCTTGCTCTATTCATAAAGTAATTTTGAATCATATAATGAAGTGAATGAGAACTTGATATCCATGTATCAGATGGATTTTTACTATCTCTATATCCTTGAGCAACTCTATACCCATTACATAAAGTATTGTTCATTTCACTTATAAAATTAGGATGTACAATATTATCTGCATCAAAAATCAAATATGCATCATAATCCTTTTCTCTTAAATATTTAAATGCATATCTTAACACATCACCTTTAGAATTAGTTATTACATTTTTGCAATCTATTATTTTAGCATTAAAACTTTTGGCAACTTCTTCTGTATTATCATCACAATTATTTGGAATTACAAAAATATCATATTTATCTTTTGAATAATTTTGATTATTTAATGTTTCAACAAGATTACCTATGACTAATTCTTCATTTCTAGCAGGTATAAGTATTGCAAATTTTTTCTTAATATTATTTTTATATTCATTTCTCTTTTCTCTAAATGCGAATATTGCAATTAATACATAATATAACATATAGGTTATTGATATAAAATTGATTAATAAAATTACTGTTTTTAACAAGTTCATAATATCGCCTCTTTAATAACTTTCATTTTCTATTGTTTTCATTATATAAAAACTTTATTAAGAAAAAAGATATAATTTATTAAGATTTTATTAATGTAGTATTACGAATCAGCAGGATTTTCTTAATCATCAAATTGCAACAAAAACTGTATCTGAAAAGCAAAACGCCGAGCTTAAAAACTCGACGTTTTGGGTTTTATAAAATCTACATTTTATTTGGCATTTCTATTCCAAGTAAGCTCGCACCTGTTTTCAAAACAGTTCCTACAGCTTTACTTAAATACACTCTAGCATCTTGAATATCTTTATTATCATCTATAATTTTATTTTCATTATAGAAATTACTATAAGCTTGAGCAAGTTCTATTAAATATCTTGCTAAAAGTGATGGTTCGTTTTTTTCTACAACTGACATTAAAATATTTTCAAAATTATAAAGAACAGAAATTACTTTTAGACTTTCTTTGTCTTGTAAAACTTCAAACTTTACATCTTCTATATTTGGAATATAACCTGCTTTTTCTAAAACGCTTTTTGTTCTTACATATATATATTGAATATATGGTCCAGTTTCTCCATTAAAATTTAATACTGTATTCCAGTCAAAAACTTGATCTTTAATAATTGTACTACATACATTATTAAAAATAACAGCTCCAATACCAATCTTTTTAGCTTCTTCTTCTTTATTTTCCATTTCTGGATTTTTATCTTCTATTACTTTTTCAACTCTATCTATAGCTTCTTGTAATAGCTCATCAACTTTTATAACAGTTCCCTCACGTGTAGACATTTTTCCAGTTGTTAATCTTACCATTCCATAAGCAACATGTTCTAATCCATTTAAACATTTCTTTGGTAAATCTAAACACTTTGCAACTTCAAAAATTTGTTTAAAATGAAGATTTTGTTCATACGCAACAACATATAAACATTTATCAAAATCATATGTTTTTGCTCTATATAAAATTGCTGCTAAATCTCTTGTTGCATAAATTGAAGACCCATCTGATTTTTTTATTATGCAAACCCCAAGACCTTTATCTTCCAAATCTACAATTTTAGCTCCTTCTGAATCTTTTAAGCAACTATTTTCTTGTAATTTTTCAACCACTTCATCCATCTTGTCTGAATAAAATGCTTCTCCATTAAATGAATCAAAAGTTACTCCTAATAAATCATATATTTTTTGAAATTCTTTTAAACTTAAGTTTTTGAATTTATTCCATATTTCAACATAATATGGATCTCCATCTTCAATTTTTTTAAAATTTTCTCTACATTGTTCTAGAACACTTTCATCTTCTTTACAAAGATTATTTATTCTAACATATATATCCATACATTGATCTATAGGATTATTTTCTAAATCATATTCTGTTCCCCATCTTTTATATCCTTCAATCATTTTTCCAAATTGAGTTCCATAATCTCCTAAATGATTAATACCAATTGCATTATATCCTAAATATTTATATATTTTATATAAAGCAGAGCCTATAACAGTATTTCTTAAATGTCCTATATGAAAAGGTTTTGCAATATTAGGTGAAGAATATTCTACAATAATAGTTTTATCTTTTCCTGTTTCATTTGATCCATAATTGTCATTCTTCAAATCTATTTCAGTTAACACACTTTTAGTTAATTCTAATTTGTTAATATAAAAATTTAAATATCCCCCAACAATATTTACTTTTTCGACATTATTATCTTCTTCAATTTTTTCTTTTAATTCAGTGGCTATAACTGGTGGTGCTTTTTTTAATACTTTTGCAAGTTTAAAACATGGAAATGCGTAATCTCCCATATCTTGATTTGGCGGTATTTCTATATAACTATATATTTCTTCTAAATTTAAATTAGCAGCTTTTGCAATTTTTTCTGCAACAATCTTTTTAAAATTAATCATTTTTTACCTCTTCACTTTCATTTTTAGCTTTGTTCACAATCTATTATTATCAGTATTACTAATACAATTTTCTAAATTATATTAGTACAAAAGACAATTATTTACTTTTTTACTTTCTTCCTTTTGTAAAATAGTATTTCTTTTATTTTCAAGATAGCCAACATTCCACAAACACCAGTCGAAAATCCTAAAGAATCTAAATATACATCAAATACACTTCCATGCCTTCCATCTACCATTAATTGATGTATTTCATCTATTGATGCATACCATATTCCTAAAGCTATTGATATAACAATAACTTTTCTATCTGACCATTTATATGTAGCAAATAGTAATGTAAATAATATTCCACCTAGACCATATTCACTAAAATGAGCAAGTTTTCTAACATATGGTTCTACAATATCTATTATTTCTTCATTACTAGTAAAAAATTCCACTAACTTTCTACTAGTTCCTGACGACTGCCCTCCATCCTGTCCAGAAAGTCCAAATACTAATATTGCCCATGCAATTATTAATAACAATAAAATTAATCTTTTTTTCTTCATAACAAAACTTTAATTTTCCTTTACGCTCAATTTAATAATTAAATCCATATTATCATCTTCTGCAGCTTTATTTCTTCTAATAGCTCCACATTTTTGGCATTTAAAAATTATTACATATCCTTTTCGATTATTTATATCTAACCCTATTGGCTCTAAGATTCCATGACATTCTTCTAGTCTATCTCCTGGATTTATATCTACATGTTTTGAATGTAAACAAACAGGACAATGGTTTCTACAAGAATACCCTAATTTTTTCACTTTATTGCCACAATTTTCACATATAAATTCTTCGTCAATTACAATAAAATTTGCCATTTTTATAAATTTGTTAACATTAAAGTTAACTCCTCCTTTTGATTAATCTTCAAATATACTGCCCCCAATAAATTCTCGTAATAACGAATTATTTGGAATCATTTCTGATGGCATTGTTTCGAAATATTTAAGTAATACTATTAATCTTCTTGCTTCACTATATTCTCTAGAACTTTCAGGTATTTCTTCTAATAATGGCATTGCATATTTTTTTAATACAGCTAATTCATATACAATTGAAGAATTAAACATACAATCAGCTTCTTCTTGATAAGGGAATATATTTTTCTGTTCTCCTCTATTTACTGAATACCATGTTTTTAAAGTATGCTCTGCAGTATAATTTCTAAAATTATAGTCTCTTACAATTCTTCTTATTAATCTTGTATCTGTAGTTGAAATTCTATTATAATAATCTATATTTAATACTGTTAAATCACTAATATATACTTTAAATTTATTTTCTTTAGGGATTAGATTAGTTAATTTATCATTCATACAATGAATTCCTTCTATAACAAGAATTTCATCTTCTTCCAATTTTAAAGTATTACCTCTATATTCCTTTTTACCTGTTGTAAAATTAAATGTAGGAAGATTAACTTCTTTTCCAGCTAATAAATCAACTAATTGACTGTTAAATAATTTTAAGTCTAATGCTTCTATGCATTCAAAATCATAGTTACCATTTTCGTCTTTAGGTGTCTCTTCTCTTTCAACAAAATAATTATCAACTGAAATTGTAACTGGTTTTATTCCATTTACTTTTAAACTCATTCCTAACTTACCAGCAAAAGTTGTTTTTCCTGATGAAGATGGTCCTGCAATTAAAACCATTCTAACATTTCCATGTTCCTTTATTTTTCTAGCAATTTCAGCAATTTTCTTTTCATGTAAAGCTTCTGAAAATAAAATTAATTCTTTAATTCCATTTTCTTCTCTTATTTTTCTATTTAATCTATTTACAGTATTTATTCTCATTAATTTGTTAATTTCAACATATTCGTCCATTGCAGAAATTAGCTTTAAAGATTCTTTTGTTTCTTGTAAGCAGTTAGGCTCAGCTTTACTTGGATATTTTACTAAAAATCCATCTCTATATTTTACAAAATCAAAAATCTTTGCAAATCCTGTAGAAATTGGCATAGTACCATAAAAATAATTATAATAATCTTCACAATAATATAAAGATACTTTATCTTTATCTATAGCTGTTTGAAGCTTACCTTTCATAGTTTCTTCTTTTTTATAAAATTCTTCTGCTTCTTTTTGTGTCATTATTACTTTTGTAATTGGTAAGTCTTTTTCAATTATTTCTATCATTTTTAATTTTACTTTTGCAACCATTTCTTCTGTTACTTCCATATTATCAATAGTTCCAAACATTGCATTTGATAATTGATAATTAACTGTTAATAATGCTTCTGGATATACTTCTGAAAAAGCTTTACACATAACAAAAAGTAATCCTCTTATATATATAATTCTTCCATCTTTATCTTCTCTATTTATAAATTCAATTTCACCACCATGAGTAATTGGTAGATTTAATGATTCTATTGTATTATTAAATCTAGCCGCAATAATATCTTTAATTTTACTTTTTTCAATTTGTTCTTTTAAAGCCTCTTTTATTGTAAGACCTTCTTGAACTTCTATATTATTATTTTCATAAGTTATTTTCATACAAATTCCTCTTTTCAATAATGTATTTTTTAATTTGCAATTTAGTAAAAAGCTTTATATTAAAAGCCATCTATGGTTTTCGCTAATACATAAAATAAATTAAAGTTCCGCCAACTATAGAAAGTAAAAATCCAAAGATTTTTAAACCTAAAGTTGCTTCATTTTTATCTCCAAAACCAAAATATTTTTTTACTATTGGTCTTGCATCATATATATATTTAACACCTATTGCTAGTGATATAGCTCCTATTAATAGTAAAAATAGTCTCAATTCTAACATCCTCTTTTTCTTAAATTTTAACGTATATATTGTATAATCTTAAGCCATTTTTGTCAATTGAATACGGTGAATTCTTTGTGAAATATAAAATATCAATCTAGTTTATTTCGTTTCTTGAAATCTTTACATAATTGTGCTATAATAATACTAGCTTTACAAAAACTATATATCAAATGGAGGATGAGATAATGACTATTATCAGACCTATTGAAATCGAAAAAGGATCCACTGAAACAGTTGCAAAGCTTCTTCAGGCTGAAATCAATAAGATTGAAAAAGAAGAAAGCGGGAAATTAATCTCTGTAGTATCAATTGGAGATGGAATAAAATTAAACCTTTCAGCTGCAACACCATGGGAAGCCGAAGTTAAAATAAAACGGTTTCTTGCTGTATTTTCAAAACAAGAGGATTGGTAAACACCAATCCTCTTGTTTTTTATATAACAGGAAATTCTCTTTGGACTTCCTATTTTTAATTGTTCAAATAAAACAAATTAGAAATAAGTTATACGATAAATATAAATTTTATATTTCAATTCTATCCTTAAACTTCTCATCCACTAATTTTCTTAATGGCATATTTTCTTCTTTTTCTAATAATGGATCTTTTCCAATTATTTCAATTGCTATTGCTTGTACTAATTTTAAAAGGTTTATATCTTCAAACAAATTAGCAATTTTAAATTCTGGAATTCCATGTTGTTTTGTTCCAAAAAATTCTCCTGTACCACGTAATTCTAAATCTTTTTCTGAAATAATAAATCCATCATTTGTACTTGAAATTACTTTCATTCTTTCTCTTATAATTTGTGAATTTCCTTGATATTTTAAAATACAATACGACTGATATTCACCTCTTCCAACTCTTCCTCTTAATTGATGAAGTTGTGCTAAACCAAATCTTTCAGCATTTTCTATAATCATTATATTACTATTTGGGACATTTACTCCAACTTCGATTACAGTAGTAGAAATTAAAATATCTATATTTCCATTTTTAAATTCTTCCATTATAGAATCTTTTTCTTTTTGTTTCATTTTTCCATGTAAATATTCTACTTTATAATTTGGAAATATATTTTTTTGGTAATTTTCATAAATTTCCATTACTGATTTTGCATTTATTTCTTCATTTTCTTCTACTAATGGACATACTACATAACATTGTCTTCCTTCATTAACATTTTTAGCAATAAAATTATTTACTCTTTGTTCCAATCCTTTAGTAACCGCATAAGTTTCAATTTTCTTTCTATTTGGTGGAAGTTCATCTATTATTGAAATATCTAAATCTCCATAAAGAATTAATGCAAGTGTTCTAGGAATAGGTGTTGCTGTCATAACTAAAACATCTGGATTATTTCCTTTTTCAACAATTGTACTTCTTTGCCTAACTCCAAATCTATGTTGTTCATCTGTTACTACCAATCCTAATTTATTAAATATTACATTCTCTTCTAAAACTGCATGAGTTCCTATTAAAATATCTATTTCGCCACTTTTCAAACTTTCTAATATAGCTTCTTTTTTCTTTTTAGTTATACCACTTATTAAAAGTTCACATCGTATTCCAGAATCTTTTAAAATATCATTAAATGACTCTAAATGTTGAGTTGCAAGAATTGCCGTAGGTGCCATTATAACTGCTTGATATCCAGATTTTACTGCTTTGTATGCAGAAATTAACGCAACTATCGTTTTACCAGAACCAACATCTCCTTGTAAAAGTCTATTCATTGGCTTGGAAGTTTCCATATCATTATCAATTTCTTCTAATACTCTAAGTTGTGCTTTAGTTAGCTTAAATGGAAGAGAATTTATAACATCAGACATTTTAGCTTCTTTACTAAATTTAATTCCTGGTTTATTAGTTTCATATTTATTTTTTAATCTTAATAGTGCAAGTTGCATTGAAAATAATTCTTCAAAAGCCAATGTTGTTCTAGCCTTATTAAAAGTTTCAAAATTATCAGGAAAATGAATTTGTTTTATTGCTGTATTATAGTTATACAAATTATATTTTTCTAACATATATTGTGGTAGTACTTCTTCTAAATCACCATTCACTTCTGAAAGTCCAGCTTCTATGATTTTTCTAATTACATTTTGGCTCAAATTATATGTAAGTGGATATATAGGTATAATTTTTCCAGTATTTTTATTTGAATCTTCTGGTTCATATACTGGTGATTGCATTTCAATTCTTCCTGAAACTCTTGAAACTCTTCCATAAAATTTGTATCTTACATTAGATTTAAAAACATTTTTTAAATATGGTTGATTATACCATGTAATTTGGCATGTTCCAGTTTCATCTCTAACAATAAGTTTACATAGCATAAGGTTTTTTCTAATTCTTAATTCATTAATTCTTCCTACTGGATACGCACAAATTAGAGCTTCCTCACCATGCATCAACTCGTTTATTTCTTTTACTTTTCCTCTATCTTCATGTTCTCTTGGAAAATATGTAATTAAATCTTTTAATGTATTTATTCCTAATTTATTTAAAAGAGTAGCACGATTAGGTCCTACTCCTTTTATGTATTGAATATTTTTTTCTAAATCTATCATAATTCCTCTTTTACTATATTTATTAGCTATTTTATAGAACATAATAGTCACTTTTAACATTCTCAAATATTTAAGTGGCTCATCTTTCCTCTGTATAACTTCATTAACATATAATTTTATTTTATAAAATTATTGTTCCAAACAATTTAGATATAAAATCTTTGTTTTTTAAGTTTTGTTATGTTCAAATTTTATCACAAGTATATATCTTTTTCAACAATTAAAATAAACATACATTTAATCATATTTTTTATGATGCTTTTCTACTTTATTATTAAAAATACTATTAATAATTAAAATTTATTTTTATAAATAACATTTAAACTTTTACTTCTATCTTTTTATTTAATACTATTGTTTCTTCTTTTATTAATTTTTTTCTTATATATAATCTTAAATAGATTGTTCTAATAATTCTATCAATTCCACAAGCAACTGACAATCCAATTAATCCTAAATTAGCATATTTTACAATCATTACAAGTGGTATTCTAACACATATACCTCCTATTAAAGCAATATTTCTAATTGCTTTTGTATCTTTTTTTGCCGATACATATGCTTGATAATTTATTGTTCCTACACTTGCAACAAATTCAAGTGCATATAACCAAATATATGGATTACAATCTTTCCATGGAATTGCTCTTCCAAGTAACCACCAAGTTGGATATATAATTACTATTGATATAAAAATAGAACACATAATACCATATACTTCCATAGTATCAACTTTGTTTATTAGCTCTTTTTCTTCATTTTCTATATCATTAGAATATATAACTAATAATCCAGAATAATATCCTTCTGCAATTTCAGTTATTGTATCTGATACTGTTATACATGCACAATGAATTGCATAAATATTAGTTCCAAAAGAGCTTGCAATTCTTGTATATACAATATTTACTATTCTTTGAATTACTTTATTAAAGATTAAATCTTTAGAATATTTTATAATCTCTTTAACATATTTCATAGATACTTTTCCAATATTAAATTTAAATGCAATAAATAATAATATTGTACTAACTAATGTAGATATTAATGTTGCTACATAAATTCCTACTTCATTGTATCCTAATTTTATACTAAGTAAATCACCTGTAATATTAATAAATGAAGTAATTAAAGTAATAATAAATAAAGTTCTATTCTTTTTATTTATTTGAAGATCACTTCCTGGAATATATCCTATTGAATAAAATGGAAGTTGTATTGCTTTCAATTTTAGAATAATAGTTAATATATTTCTAGCATCTGATTCTAAATTATATATATATGTAATTTTTTCAGCAAATAAATATATAAATAAACTTGTTATAATACCTAAAATTAATTCTATAGCAATTCCTGTAGCATTTATATCTTTAGAATTTTCTTTATCTCTTACCAAAACTATTCTATGTGCACTTGCAATACACCCTTGAATTGTATTAATTGCCCAATTTAAAGTAATAAATGAAGAAAATACAATAATTGCTGTTTTTCCTATAGAATTAGATATTGATCTATCTATAATTATTAGTACTGTATTTGTAAATTCAACAACTATATATGGAAGAACAAATATTAATGCTTTTAGTATTTCTTTTTTGGGATACTTTTTTTTATTCATTTAATTTTCCTTTTACAATATTAATTTTGTATTTGCATTTTACCACAAATACCATTTTCCTACAAGAAATTACTTATTAAATAATAAAAGTAAACATCATATAATATATACAATATAACCTTTATATTGAAATTGGTTACTTCATGCCATATGTTTGTAAGGCTTTATATAATAGAAATACTTCTAAATTTTGGGTTATGTAAAAAACTACTTATACATAATTAATGCATAAGTAGTCTTTTATATTATTTATATTTTTATAATTCTCCTCCAAAAGTCTCGTCATCTTCAAATTCTTCTTCAACTATTTCTACTGGTTTTGATTTGATTTTTTTTATTAATTTTCCCTTTTTAGTAACTGAATTTTTTTGTTCTTTATCTTTCGGTTTATCTTGATTATCTAGTGTTTTGTCCATTATACTGTCTGCTTTTTCCATTAGGTCTGGTACATAATCCATTAATTTTTCTATTGCTGAATTATGTTCTATAGGTAATACTTTTATTGAATCTTTTTGAACAATTACAAATGCTACTGGATTTATTGAGATTCCAGCACCACTACCTCCACCAAAAGGTAATCTATATTGTACTTCTTCTTCCTTGTCTTTTTTCTTATATTCATCTACTGTTTCTCCTTTAAATTCACTACCTCCAGCAGCAAATCCTACAGATACTTTTGAAATTGGTATTATAACCATACCATTACTTGTTTCTATTGGTTCTCCTATTATAGTATTAACGTCTATCATATCTTTAATACTGTTCATAGCAGTTTCCATTAATCCTTCTATTGGATGTTCGCTCATAAATAATTCCTTCTTTCTTACTTTAAAATACTTTAATTTTATTATCTACAAATTATTTTAAAGATATTCAAAAGAATTAAATAAATTGTAATTTGTAGGGTAGATTTCATTTTCAAAGATTATTAATATGTATAT